>Ga0310810_10000289_pt1 | contig 52513 bp, 59 predicted proteins | sample NCmetagenome_FD_207641 | JGI IMG/M metagenome (GOLD analysis project Ga0310810, IMG submission 207641) | Soil microbial communities from experimental microcosm in Duke University, North Carolina, United States - NC | ecosystem: Engineered > Artificial ecosystem > Soil microcosm > Unclassified ...
GTCTGGCTGTTCACGTTGCCCGAGCCGTATTGCTGGCTCTGCTGGTTGCCCGTGCCCTGCGCGTTCTGGTTCTGCTTGCCGCTCTGGTAGACGCTCGAGGCCGTGCCGCCCGCGCCGGACTGCTGCGTGGTCTGGTTCTGGTCGCCCTGCGTGGCGGAGGTCTGGTTGTCGCTGCCGTTCACCTGAGTGCTCTGGTTGCCGGAGCCGATCTGGTTGCTGTTCTGCACGCCCTGCTGGTCGACGTTCACCGAGTTCGGCGCGATCGTCGTGGGGGCCTGCGCGGCGGCGAGCTGCGCAAAGGCGAGCGCGACTGCAGCGGACAACATTTTCGGAAGTACCTGCATCGAGTTTCCTCCTGCGTGGTTGGAATGCCCGCGGACGCGGGCGGTCCCCCAACCACGCAAGGCGCGTGCCTCCAAGACCCCGATCAGGTCGGGGTCAAGACGTGGATCACCCGGCTTGCGATGAGCTCGCGCGTCTTCGCGGCATAGGCGGCCATGTGCGGCGCGGCGGCGTGCGCCTTCAGCGCGTCCATGCTTTCCCACTTCTCGATCGCGAGGAACGTGTCGGGCCCGTACTTCGTCTGCACGGGCAGCGCCGGATCGGCGTCGACCGCCGCGCCGTATTCGATGCAGCCTTTCTCGGCGCGCACGTTCGGCACGTTGGCGCGGAAGGCCTCGAGGATCTGCGCGCGCTTGCCGGGCTTCGCGGTGATGACGGCGATGACATGGATCATGCGTTCTCCTTTTTCGTTCATTGAGCGGTCCAGCCGCCGTCGACGAGCAGGCTGCTGCCGGTGACGAGCGAAGCGGCGGGGCTCGCGGCGAAGAGCACGGCAGCGGCAACGTCCTCCGCCTTGCCCACCTTCCCCACCGGAATGCGATCCGTCACCCACTGCGCGAAGCCGGGGCGATCCGCGGCCATCTGCCGGTAGAGCGGCGTCTCGACGAACGTCGGCGCGATCGACACGACGCGGATGCCGTGCGGCGCGAGCTCGAGCGCCATCGCCTTGGTGAGGCCCTCGAGCCCGTGCTTGGTCATGCAGTACACGGTGCGGTTCACCGCGCCGACGTGGCCCATCTGCGACGACATGTTGACGATCGCGCCGCCGCGCTCCTTGCGGTCGCGCGCCTCGAGCATCTTGCGCGCCGCGGCCTGCGCGGCGAGGAAGGCGGCGCGCACGTTGAGCTCGAGGAGCCGGTCGAGATGGTCCTCGCTCACCTCGAGGAACGGCTCTGGGATGTTGAAGCCGGCGTTGTTCACCAGGACATCGAGCACCGGCAGCGCGCCGATGACGTTCTTCAGCTCGGCCGTTTGCGTGACGTCGAGCGCTACCGCATGGGCCCTGCCGCCCGCCGCCCGGATCTCCTCGGCGGCCGCGTCGACCTCGCTCTTCGTCCTCGCCGTCAGCCAGACCTCGGCCCCCGCGCCCGCCAGCGCCACGGCACAGGCTCGACCGATGCCCCGGCCGGCGCCGGTGATAAGGGCCGTTCGGTTGTCCAGCCGGAACGATGCATTCATCGGCTGCATTTCACCATGCAGGACGCAGCCTGTCTCTGGCTGGATGTGGTCAGCATTGCCCACAGGGTAGAATCGGTCGGATGCTCGACTGGAACGCCTGCCCTGCGGTGGAAAGAAGCGCCGATCGCGTGAGCGGCGCCTGGGTCTTCCGAGGCACCCGGGTTCCGGTCAGCGCGCTCTTCGAGAACCTCGAAGGAGGCGCTACCGTCGAGCAATTTCTTGCCTGGTTTCCCGGGGTAAGCCGCTCCCAAGCCGACACAGTGCTGGAACACGCAGCGCGAAGCGCGCAAGCCGCCTAAGCGGCGCGTGCGCATTCTCTTCGATCAGGGAGTTCCGGCTCCCTTACGGCATTCGCTGGGAGAGCATGAGGTCAGCACCGCGTTCGAGATGGGCTGGGCGACGTACAGCAATGGCCAGCTTCTCAAGCAAGCGGAAGAGCAGTTCGATGTCTTGGTCACCACCGATCGCCATCTGCGTACCCAACAGAATCTTGCCGGCCGCCGGGTGGCGGTTCTCGTCCTTCCGACTACGAGCTGGCCGCGCCTTGAACCTGAAGTCGCGACGATCGCAAATGCGATCAGCGAGATCCGACCCGGCCAATACATAGAACTTCAACTGAGACACTCTCCATGAACGCCAGAGATGCGAACGAAAGAGAGGCCCGCGGCTTCGCCATCGGCGAGCCGGTGCGGCGCACCGAGGACCCGACCCTCCTGCGCGGCCAGGGCCGCTATACCGACGACATCAACGAGCCGGGGCAGGCGTATGCGTACATCGTGCGCAGCCAGTACGCCCACGGCGTTCTGAAGGGAATTTCCGCAGAGGCGGCGAAGCGCATGCCGGGCGTGCTGGCCGTCTACACCGCCAAGGACCTCGCGGCCTACGGGCCGCACAAGTGCGCGCTCGACTTCAAGCAGCGCGACGGCTCGCCGATGAAGCGGCCGGTGCGCAAGTCGCTCGCCTCGGACAAGGTGCGCTGGGTCGGCGACCCGGTCGCGTGCGTGGTGGCCGAGACCTATGTGCAGGCCAAGGACGCCGCGGAGGCGGTCGAGCTCGACATCGAGGCCCTGCCGGCGGTGACGCTGCCGTCCGAGGCGGCGAAGCCGGGCGCGCCGCAGCTCTACGACGACGTGCCGGGCAACGTGATGCTCGACTTCCTGTTCGGCGAGCCGGAAAAAGTAGCAGAAGCGTTCAAGAGCGCTTTTCACGTTCAAAAGCTCAGTCTCAGGAACACGCGGGTAGTGGTTGCCGCGATGGAGCCGCGCGCGGCGATCTGCGCCTACGAGAAGAAAACGCAAAGGTGGCGCCTGACCGCGCCCGGCCAGGGCGTGCACGCGATGAAGCTGCAGCTCGCCGACATCCTGGGCGTGCCGCCGGAGAAGGTGCGCATGCTCACGCCGAACGTCGGCGGCTCGTTCGGCATGAAGGGCTCGATCTACCCCGAGTACGTCTGCCTCGCGCACGCGGCGCGCGAGCTCGGCCGGCCGGTGAAGTGGACCGACGAGCGCTCGGGCTCGTTCCTGTCCGACCATCACGGCCGCGACCACGAAATGACGGCGGAGCTCGCGCTCGACAAGGACGGCAGGTTCCTCGCCATGCGCGTCACGGGCCACGGCAACGTCGGCGCCTACCTCGGCACGGTGGCGCCGCAGCCGCCGTCGATGAACCTGGTGCGCAACGTGTGCAGCGTCTACCGCATCCCCTACCTCGAGGTCTCGACCAAGGTCTGCCTGACCAACACCAGCCCCGTAAGCGCTTACCGCGGCGCCGGCCGGCCCGAGGCCAACTACTACACGGAGCGGCTGATCGACGAGGCGGCGCGCGAGATGGGCATCGACCGCTACGAGCTGCGCCGGCGCAACCACGTGCCGCCCGAGGCGATCCCGTACAAGGCCGCCTCCGGCATGACCTACGACTCGGGCGATTTCGGCGCGGTGTTCCGGCAGGCGCTGAAGTTCACGCAGGGATTCGAAGAACGAAAATCCCAATCCAGGGCGAGAGGCCGGTTGCGCGGCCTGGGCCTCGGCAGCTATCTGGAAGTCACCGCGCCGCCGAACAAGGAGATGGGCGGCATCCATTTCGAAGGCGACGGGTCGATCACGATGGTGAGCGGCACGCTCGACTACGGCCAGGGCCATGCCGCGCCGTTCGCGCAGGTGCTGTGCACCAAGCTCGGCGTGCCTTTCGAGAAGATCCGCCTGGTGCAGGGCGATTCCGACCGCATCGTCTTCGGCGCCGGGACCGGCGGCTCGCGCTCGGCGATGATGGGCGGCGGCGCGCTGGCCCTCGCCTCCGAGGTCGTGATCGCGAAGGGCAAGGAGCTCGCCGCGGATGCGCTCGAGGCGGCGGCGGCGGACATCGAGTTCGTGGACGGCCGATTCGTCGTTGCCGGTACCGACCGCGGCATCCCGGTCATGGAGCTCGCGCGCAAGTATCCGGGCAAGCTCGACACCACGCACGTCACCGAGGTGACGCCTTCGGCGTTCCCGAACGGCTGCCACGTGTGCGAGGTCGAGATCGACCCCGAGACCGGCGTCGTGGAAGTCGTGCGCTACAACTCGGTGAACGACTTCGGCACGGTCCTCAATCCGCTGATGGTGGAAGGCCAGGTGCACGGCGGCGTCGTGCAAGGCATCGGCCAGTGCCTGATGGAAAGCGCGCGCTACGACGAGACCGGCCAGCTCGTCACCGGCTCGTTCATGGACTACGCGCTGCCGCGCGCGGGCGACGTGCCGCCGGCGATCGGCTGGGAGAGCCATCCGGTGCCCGCCACCACCAACCCGCTCGGCGCGAAGGGCGCCGGCGAGGCCGGCTGCGCAGGCTCGATGACCTCGGTGATGAACGCGATCGTCGACGCGCTGCGGCCGCTCGGCATTCACCACTTCGACATGCCGGCCACGCCCGAGCGCGTCTGGCGCGCGATCCGGGCCGCCCGGAAGAATTAACGCTGATTCAAACCCACGGCCTGGCCGCCGTAGCGGCGCAGCCGCAGGTCGGCCTGCTCCTTGTGGCCCCAGAAGCGCTCGATCGCGCAGAGGCGCGAGCAGTATTCGCCGACTTTCACCGATGCCTCGGGCGTGATCTCCTGGTAAGTGCAGGTCTTGAGGAACTTGCCGACCCACAGGCCCCCGGTGTAGCGCGCCGCGCCTAGCGTCGGCAGCGTGTGGTTCGTGCCGATCACCTTGTCGCCGTAGGAGACGTTGGTCTGCGGGCCGAGGAACAGCGCGCCGTAGTTGCGCATCTTGTCCAGGAAGTACCGGGGCTCCTTGCACAGGATCTCGACGTGCTCGGCGGCGACGCGATCGGCTTCTTTCACCGCCTCCTCGCGCGAATCGACGAGGATGATCTCTCCGTAGTCGCGCCAGGCGAGCGAGGCGACATCCGCGGTCGGCAGCACCTTCAGCTGCCGCTGGATTTCCGCGTCGAGCGTCTCGGCGATCTGCCGCGAGGTGGTGATGCAGATGGCCGGGCTGGTCGGCCCGTGCTCGGCCTGGCCGAGCAGGTCGGTGGCGATCATCTCCACGTCGGCGGTCTCGTCGGCGACCACCAGGATCTCGGTCGGCCCGGCGAGCAGGTCGATGCCGACGCGGCCGAAGAGCTGGCGCTTCGCCTCGGCGACGTAGGCATTGCCCGGGCCGCACAGCATGTCGACCGGGCGGATGGACTCGGTGCCGAGGCCCATCGCCGCGATCGCCTGCACCCCGCCCAGCACCCAGATCTCGTCGGCGCCGCCGAGCGCCATCGCCGCGATCGTCTCGGCGTGCGGCTCGCCCTGGTTGGGCGGCGTGCAGGCGACGATGTGCTTCACGCCCGCGGTGCGCGCGGTGACGATGCTCATGTGGGCCGAGGCGACCATGGGGTAGCGGCCGCCCGGCACGTAGCAGCCGACGCTTTCCACGGGGATGTTCCGGTGGCCGAGGCGAACGCCGGGCAGCGTCTCGACCTCGACGTCCTTGAGCGCCGCCTTCTGGTGCTCGGCGAAGCGCCGGATCTGCGCCTGCGCGAACCCGATGTCCTCGAGCGTCCCGGCTTTCACGCGGCCGACGATGGCTTTGATCTCGGCGGCGGAAAGCCGCTTCGGCGCCCATTTGTCGAATTTCTCGGAGTATTCGCGCACCGCCGCGTCGCCGCGCTTCCTCACGTCGGCGAGGATCGCCTGCACCGTCTCGCGCACCTTGCGCTCCATCTCGTCCGTGACTTCCTGCGCAATGCGGCGCTTGAGGTATGTCGCCATGTGGCCTCCGTAAGAAGGGAAATTCTAGCCCGTGCGGATTTGTTGGCAGTCGCCGTGAAACTCCCGCGGCTACGTGAACGAGTGCGCTGAAGGATGGGCAAAAGACTGCAAGACTGCGCTCGTCATGGACCTCTCCAGAGCGGTTGCATCGGCAGCGCTGATCCTCGGTGTCCTTCTGGTCGTGGGCCATGCCCGGGGCGGCGACGAGGCTCCGGCGAAGGCCGAACCGGAGACCGCGCAGCAGAAGGCCGAGAAGCGCGAGGAGGCACGGCGCGCGGCGGCGATCGAGCACCGGCGCCGGACCGAGATGTTCCAGCAGCGCTGCCATAAGCCGCTGCGCACGCCGGAAGAGCTGGAAGACTGCCGGGTCATCTACCGGATGATGTAAATGAAAGGCCCCGCGCTTTGGCGGGGCCTTGGGGTGCCCGAGCCCGGTTTTCGCCGGGCGGGCGGCGCCTAGCTGGGCGCCTCGCTTCTTTCCGCGGCATGCCGCGGCCGGCCTGCCCAGGACCGGCTATCCCGACCCGTTGCCGGGAATCGCCTGACTGCACCGCGGCTTCTCTTGCGGCGGCCCTGCGCGAGCACGCTTTCAATCTACACCTCGCGCCCGGGGCGTCAATCGCAAAAGCAACGACATTTGACCTGCGTCAGACGGGATCCAAGCGCACGGGCGAAACGATGCGAAACGGCGCGCGCCGGCCAAGCTCGAGCAGCGCTCGGTCTTTGGTCAGCAGCACGTCGGCGCGCGCGGCGAGCGCGAGCTCGAGGAACTTCTGGTCGTCGCGGTCGCTGCAGCGGGGGAGCGATGCCCGCTCGGCCGCGCTGAGCTCGCGCGAGGGCCGGTGCGCGATGCGGCGTGCCTCGGCGAGGCGCGCCGCCTGCAGCGCCTTCTCCGGCACGCGCTTGCCGATCGGGTAGCCGAGGACCCGCTCGAGCTCGGCTTCGCAGGCGGCGTCCATGTAGACCTCCGCGCGCCCGCCGGCCAGCGCGGCTTTGAGGCGGCCGACCGATGGATCGTCGAACGCGAGCCAATCGAGCCAGACGTGCGTGTCGAGCACGAGCCGCCATTTTTCGACCAGCACCAGCTCGGGCGCCTCGCCGGCCCGGCACCAGACGAAGCCGTTCTGCTCGAAGCGCCGCGCGAGCTCCAGCGCCTGCCCGCGCGCGAGCCCGAGGACGAGAAAGCTCGCTTCCTTCCACCCGCCGGTCGGGTCTCGCCCTTCCCCTTCCAGATACCGCCAGCGCCGCTCCTCGAGCTGCTGCCTGAGAGCCGCCAGCAGGCGCCGGTTTTCCTGCTCGCTCCTCGGTTCGCTTCGCGGGTTCGCCGCCGTGATGAACGCCGCCGTCCCCGCCGTGCCGAGGAGGGCGTCGAGGGCCGGATTCGCCTCGCCGATGCGAATCACGATCGGCGGCTCGCGCAACGCGTAGTCCGCCCGTCGATAGGCTTCGAGAATTTCCGGGGAAAGCAGGGTGATCCGGCCTCAGCGCCGCATTCGCTGCAGCTCGCCGCTCTCCAGGAGCTGCTGCAGCTCCGCTGCGCCGCCGATCAGCACGCCCTTGACGAACACCATCGGGAACGTCGGCCAGCCGGTCCAGAGCTTGAGCACCAGGCGGCGGCGCCACTCGCTCAGGTAGCTTCCATACTCTAGATAGCAGTACTGCAGCCCCGCCCCGTCGAGGAGCCGGCGCGCCTTGCGGGGAAACGGGTTCTGCCGCATGCCCACGACCACGATTTCATTCGCGCCGATCGCCGCCTCGACCTCGCGCAGGACGTCCTGGCGGTAGCCGGCGATGCGAGCGCGGATCGCGGGATGGATTCTTCCTTCCTCGAGGATGGATCGCATCGGCGAATTGTGATCCCGGCCCCGAATTACCGGAAGGTGTAATCTGCCGCGCGGCAAATGAAGACGATCCTGATGCTCCTGGTCTTCGCGTATGGCACGGCGCTCGCCGCGGACGAGCCCGAGGCGGTCTACGACAAGATGCATGCCGCGGCCGTGGCGCACGATCTGGACGCGATGCGCCTGTATGCCAGCGAAGCCGAGCGCGCCACGCTGGCCGTGCCGGAGGTCCCGAAGACTTATCGCATCACCGGCAAGGCGATGCGCAGGGACGGCAATGCGGTGGAGCTGCGCGCGACCGGCACGGCCGACTCGGTCGGCCTCGGCTACACGCAGATCTTCGGCGTCATCGGGCTGGTGAAGGAAGGCGACGGCTGGAAGGTGGAGCGGCTTTCCTGGTCGACCGAGCGCCCGGGCGAATACCCCGCGGACTATGTGCTCGTGCAGGGTCCGCCGCCGCAGCCGCGCTCCAGCGCCGAGCCGCAGCTGCCGCGCTTCGCGCTGCCGCCGACGGCCCCCGAGCGCTCGCGCCTCCTGAACCCGAAGCCGCCGGCCGATCCCGGCACGCGCGTGCTGACGATCGAGCGCTCGCATCCGTGCGAGATCAAGCCGGTGATGACCGATGAGGACCTGCGCGCCTGCGGCGCGCGCGTCCCCTAGGGAAGCAGCGCTTCGGCAAGCTCGAGCACGTCGTCAGCCCAGTACTCGATCGGGCGCGGCCTGAGCGCGCCCGCCTCGGCGAGCGGCCGGCAGGCGAGCACGGCGAGCAGCCAACGCTGCGGCACCGCCTCCCGGCCGCGGCAGGCGCCGACCAGCGCGCCGGCGACCGCGGCGTTGGTGTCGGTGTCGCCGCCGCGCGCCACCGTCTGGACGATCGCCTCCTCGAACGAAAGGGTCTTCAGGCAGAAGAAGGCGTTCTGCAGCGCGACCAGCGTCCAGGTCGGGTGCGTGAAGAAGTCGGTCGGCGCGTGGCCCTTGGCGGCGCGCTTGATCGCCTCGTGCGCCGGCCCCTTCGAATGCGAGAGCGCGGCATCGAACATCGCGTCGGCGTCGCCGCCGGCGACGCCGGCCGAGATGGCGGCGCAATATGCGGCGCACGACTCGAGGCATACCGGGTTCACATGAGTGAGCGAGGAATCGTCCCGCGCGGTGCGCGCTGCGAGCGACGGATCGCCGGCGGCCCAGATGCCGAGCGGCGAGACGCGCATCAGCGAGCCGTTCGATTCGCTGTCGTTCGCGGCGAGGCCGAGCAGCCCGCGCTCGGTCGTGACGCCGACGTCCACCGGGCGCGAGGTCAGCCAGGCGCGGTACGCATCGAGCATTCTCGCCGCCTCGTACTTGCGCTCGCGCGCGAGCGCGCGCGCCAGCGTGAGGGCGAGCTCGCTGTCGTCGGTCGGCTGGCCGGCGAGCATCTTGTAGATGCCGCCGTCGGCGAGCTCGCGCGGCCCGCCGGGATAGAGGCGGGAAATCTCGGCCGCGGGCTTGCCTTCGACCAGCGCGCCGAGGCTGTCGCCGATCACCTGGCCGAGCAGCGTGCCCTGCGCACGGGCGAGCGTTGCGCCGTGCTTCTTGCGCGGAAACGGCAGATGCACCCTCGGCTCGCGCCGCGGCTCCTGCTCGAGCGCCTGCCAGTCGAAGCGCGCAAGCGAGCGCGCAGCGTGCGGCGCGCCGGCGAAGCAGCCGCTTACGCGCCGCGTCGAGTTTCCTGCGAGGCGAATCTCGTTGCCTTCGCGGTCGAGCGAGACGCCGCCTGCCGCCGAGATGAGCGCCATGCCGGCGGCGATGTCGTACTCCTTGATGCTGTGCGCCGACACCGTGGCCACCCCGTCGCCCGCGGCGACGCGCGCCATGCGATAGGCGATGCTCGGCATGGCGACGTAGCGCGCCGGCTGCACCGCGCGCGACCAGGCCTGCGGCTTGAGCGCCGCGGAGGCGGTGGCCCAGACGAACGCGCCCGGCTCGAGCACGCGCGTGGCGAGGCGCGCGAGCACCGGCTTGCCGTTGCGCTGGAGGGGGCCCGCGCCCTCGGCCCAGGCGATGGTGTCGGCGCCGCGGTCGGGCGCATCGGGCGCGTGCACGATGCCGAGCACCGGCGCGCCTTCGCGCACCAGCGCGACCGAGATCGCCGAGCCGCGGCGGCCCGAGGTGTATTCGAACGTGCCGTCGTGCGGATCGACGAGCCAGACCCAGCCGCTCGCGGTGCCGGGCGTCACCGCGCACTCCTCGCCGCAGAACTCGGCGGGGAAGAGCGCCTGCAGCGCGTCCTGCAGCCGCTCCTCGATCTCGCGGTCGATCGGACAGCTGCCGCGGCGGCCGCGCGGGCCCTGCGGCGCGTGGAATTCCTCGCGCAGCCGCGCCCCTTCGGCTTCGACGGCGGAAACCGCTTGCGCCAGGATCGCCGCGGGCGTCATAGTGCGCTCCATGGACTCCATTAAAACGCCGAGCGGCCTCGTGATCGAGGAACTAGTCGTAGGCGGCGGCGCAGCCGCCGCCGCCGGTCAGAAAGTCAGCGTGCACTATACGGGCTGGCTCACCGACGGAAAGAAATTCGACTCGAGCAAGGACCGTGGCGAGCCGTTCGTGTTCCCGCTCGGCCGCGGCCAGGTGATCCGCGGCTGGGACGAGGGCGTCGCCGGCATGAAGGTCGGCGGCAAGCGCAAGCTCACCATTCCGCCCGGCCTCGGCTACGGAGCGCGCGGCGCCGGCGGCGTCATTCCGCCGAACGCGACGCTCCTCTTCGAGGTCGAGCTTCTTTCGATCAGCTAGTCCAGGACGCGGCCGCGCAGCGCCTTGATCTGGCCGCGGCGCGCCTTCGTGTCGAGGCGTCTTTTCTGCGAGCCGCGCGTCGGGCGGGTCGGGCGACGGGCCTTCGGAATTTCGGCGGCGGCGTCGACCATCGCCTGCAGGCGTGCCAGCGCCTCGGCGCGATTCATCTCCAGGCTGCGATGCTGCTGGGCCTTGATGACCACCACGCCGGTGCGCGTGACGCGGTGGTCGCCCGCTCGCAGCAGCCGCTCCTTCACATGTTCGGGCAGCGACGAACGGCGCACGTCGAAGCGCAGGTGCACGGCGTTCGACACCTTGTTGACGTTCTGCCCGCCCGCGCCCTGCGCGCGAGTAGCCGACAGCTCGATCTCCGCCTCGGGGATGGCAATGCCCATCCCGCGAAGGTTAGCGGATTTGTGACCCGGGGCTGAGCTCGCTGGGAGCCGGCGCGGCGGCGGTGCCGCCGGCTCCGGCGTTGCGCGGGTCCTTGAGGGCGTCGCTCGCGCGGTCGCCGTCGACACGCGGCCGCTCGACCGCGAGGTCGCTCGGGCTCGGCGTGCGTGCCTCGCGCGCTTCGCCCTGCGGCCGGTCTTCGCCGCGCAGGGCGCGCAGGTCGCTCGGCGAAGGCGCCGGGTCCTTGTTCGGCCGCATGTCCTGCGCCGCCGCGGGGAGCGCGGCGGCGAGGGCCATGGCGAACAGCAACGGCGTGCGCGCCGTCATGCGGCTAGCGCTGCTCCTGCTTGCGCCGCAGGTCCGGCGCGGCGGCGGGATTGTTGGGGCTCGAGCGATTCGCGGTCGCGCCGCCGGCCGCGCGGTCGCTGCTGGTGCCCATCTGCGAGTCGTCCTTGCGGATGTTCGGCGTCGCCGCCGGGTTGTTCGGGCTGCGGCGATTGGGCGCCGTCGTGCCGGCGCTCGAGCGGCGCTCCATGCGGGTGCGCGCGCGCTGGTGGTCGCGCGCCTGGTCCTTCTCGACGCCGGGCGTCGCTGCCGGGTTGTTGGGGCTGGTGGCGGTGCTCGCCTGGGCAGCGGCGAGCTGGCTGAACGAGATCGCGAGGATCCCGGAGAACACTGCGGCGGAAAGCTTGAGCATCGATATCTCCTGGGTGGTGGTGGGTTTGCGGACGGTTACTTCTTGCCCTCGTCGTTGTGCACGGAGCCCTGGCTCATGTGCCCCGGCATGCCGCTGTTCCGGCTCGGCGAGCTGGCGTTCGTGTTGTCGCGCCCATTGGCGCCGGTATTGGCCGACGGGCCGCTCGCGCCGACCGAGGCGTTGGTCGAGGCATCGGCGTTGGTGCGCTTGCGGTCCTTCTTGACCTTGGCTTGGGTATGCGCGTCGGCGTCGGCGCCCGCCTTGTCGGCGGGCATGGCCTGCGCGGCCGCGAGCGAGCTGAACGAGACCGCCGCGATTCCGGAAATGACTGCTGCGAGAAGCTTCATGCCAGATCCTCCGGGTTGTTGGGAGAGCCCCTTACGCTTGCAAAGCGCATGCCCGCTTATTTCGCGGGCGCGATCACTTCGGCATCCGAGCGGCGGTGCAGCCCCCGGTCCAGCGGGTCGAAGTGCATGTGGCGCTTCGCGCCCGCGCCGACCCCCTTGCGCTGCTCCTTCGGCACTGGTGCAGTGCCTCCCGCCGCGCCTTCCACGCGGATTCGGCGCTCGAAGTCGCTCTCGCCCTTCTTGACGGTGTCCTTTTGCGGCGCCTGTTGCTGCGCGGCGACGGAAAATGCGGCAAACGACAACAGGATGAAAAGCACGGATTGACGCATGTCGGCCTCCTTTGCGGGAGACCTAGAAAGATCGGTGCCTAGCGGCTTAGGCGGTTGCGGCCCGCCTGCTTCGCGCGGTAGAGCGCCGCGTCGGCGGCTTTGACCACCTGGTGCGGCGTCGCCGCGCCATTGCCGGGCGCGGCCACGCCGATCGACACGGTGACCGACAGCACCTTGTCCGGGGCCGCTTCGCCGCGGCGCCGGATGCCCTCCTCGCCCTTCTTCGGGCGATCCGGGCCACGCACCGCCATGCGGTACTTCTCGATCGAGGCGCGGATCGACTCGAGCGCGCGCTCCGCGTCGCCGAGGCCGGCATGGGGAAAGAGCACGCTGAATTCCTCCCCGCCATAGCGGTAGGCCGTGCCGCCGCCGCCGACCTGCGCGAGCCGCCCGCCGACCAGCTTGAGCACCTGGTCGCCGATGTCGTGCCCGTGCGTATCGTTGAATTTCTTGAAGTGGTCGACGTCGACCATGGCGATCGCATAGCCGCCGTCGAGGCTGCGCAGGCGCTCCTCGAGCGCCCGCCGGCCGGGCAGCCCGGTGAGCTGGTCCCGGAAGGCGAGCTGGTGCGACTCCTCGAGGAGCGCGGCGAGCAGGACCACGCCGCAGGCGCCCATGAAGACGGCGTACACGCCGGAATCCGCGGCCCACTCCGCGGCGACGAAGAGCGCCGCGATGGCGGCGGCGTTGCCGACCGGCACCGGCTTGAAGTCGGGCCAGGCGCGCCAGACCGCGGCGGCGAAGGCCGCCGCGAAGGCGATCCGGCCGACGAACGGCGTCGGCGGCGAGCGCAGCCACCACTGGTCGAGCAGCGAAAGCCAGGCCGTGCCGGAGAAGCGGCTGCGGCCGGCGGCGCCGATCCACAGCACGAGCAGCGCTTCGGCGCCGAGCAGCAGCAGCCAGCCGTAGGACGCGCGATAGCGCGCGCCGCGCTCGGGCCGGATCATCGCGAGCAGCGCGTTCAGCGGCACTAGCACGCTGAGCGCGGTGTAGACGGCCTTCTGGTGAAAGCCCTGGTAGGCCGCGAAGCCGGCCAGGATCGACAGCGCGATCACGAACGAGCGCCCGCGGTTGAACCACCAGGAGAGGCCGACGGCGACGACCAGCAGCGTGTACGGGCCGGCGCTGCGCAGGCCGCTGTAGCCGCTCGGCAGCGACCGGCCCGACCAGACGAGCAGCGCCGCCGCCGCGAGGACCCCTCCGGGGACCCACAGCGGCCGCAGCGCTCTCAGCCTCTCTTTCACCTAGTCATGCGCCAAGCTTGTCGGGCCGGAAGCCGATATCGGCGAGCTTGCCGCGCTGCGCGCGCCGGCCGACGTGCTCGGCGAGCTGTTTCGCGTCGAGCGTCTCGACCGCGCGGTTCCTGCGCTTGATGCCGCTCACCACCAGCGACTTGCCGTCGCTCAGCGCCGCGTCGGCGAGGGTCGCGCCCTCGGGCAGCGCGATCAGCTGCACGCCGACGCCGCCGTTCGGCCGCTCGGGAACCTCGGCGAGGTCGAACAGCAGGAGGCGGGCATCCGAGGAAAGGACGGCGACGTACTTGCCTTCGCGCACCACGGCGGGCGCACGCGCCGCCGCGCCGGGCGGGACGGCGAAGAAATCCTTGCCCTGGCGCGTCTTCGAGGCGAGGTCGCCGAGCTTGCAGACGAAGCCCACGCCCGCGCTGCTGTTCATGAGCAGCCGCTGCGCCGGGTCGCCGGAGGCCATCCAGACGATCGCGTCCGAGGACGAATTGACCAGCGTGTTCACCGGCGCGCCGTCGCCCCGGCCGCTGGGAACGTCGGCGGCCGAGATGGAGAACGTCTTGCCGGAGGCGGCGAGCACGCTCAGCGTATCGGTGGTCCGGCACTCGAGCGCCTGCAGCAGCGCGTCGCCTTCCTTGAAGGTGAGCGTGGCGAGGTCGAGGCCGTGGCCGGTGCGCGCGCGGATCCAGCCCTTGCGCGAGAGCACCACGGTGAGCGGCTCCTCGAGCACCGTGCGCTCGACCTGCGCGCGCTCCGCGGGCTTGATGAGCGTGCGGCGCTCGTCGCCGTACTTCTTCGCGTCCTCGCCGAGCTCCCGGACGACGAGCTTCTTCAGCTCCTTCTCGTCGTCGAGCAGCGCCTCGAGCTCCTTCTTCTCCGCCTCGAGCGTCTTGCGCTCGTCGTTCAGCTTCACGCCGTCGAGCTTGGTCAGCTGGCCGAGCCGCAGGTCGACGATGTCCTGCGACTGGCGCTCGGTGAACTTGTACTTCTTCTGCAGGTTCGCCTTGGCGTCGGCCGCATCCTCGCTCGCGCGGATCAGCTTGATGATCTCCTCGATCTTCACGTAGGCGAGCAGGCGCCCCATGACGATCTCGTGGCGCTCGCTCGCGCGCGAGAGGCGGAACTGCGTGCGCCGGCGCACCGTCTCGACGCGGAACTCGCCCCATTCGCGCAGCGCCTCGACGATGCCCTTGGTCTCCGGCAGGCCGTCGCGGCCGAGCCAGGTCAGGTTGATCGCGTAGCGCGTCTCGAGCGAGGTGTGCACCATCAGGAACGCGATCAGCTCCTCCGCGTCCTGCCGCGACGAGCGCGGCTCGATCACGAGGCGCAGCTTCGACTTGCGGTCCGACTCGTCGCGCACGCCCTCGCGGTCGATCTGGTCGAGGATGTACTGCCGCAGGCGCTTCTGCTCCTGGCCGACCTCGCGCTTGCCCGCCGAGGGCTTCGGATCGGCGAGCGCGTCGATCTCCTGCATCACCTGCTTCACCGAGACGCCGTGCGGCAGCTCGGTGACGACGATGCGCCATTGCCCGCGCGCGAGGCTCTCCTTCTCCCATTTGCAGCGCAGCACGAGCGAGCCGCGGCCGCTCGCATAGGCCTCGCGGAGCTCCTCCTTCGGCGAGATGATCTGCCCGCCGCCCGGGAAGTCGGGTCCCGGCAGGATCTCCAGCACGTCCTCCACGCTGGCGCGCGGGTGCCGGATCACGTGCGCCGCCGCGGCCGCCACCTCCCTGAGGTTGTGCGACGGGATGCGCGTCGAGAAGCCGACCGGGATGCCGAAGGAGCCGTTGAGCAGCCCGAAGGGCAGCCGCGCCGGCAGCAGGACCGGCTCGTCGAACTTGCCGTCGTAGTTCTTCTGGAAGTCGACCGTGCCCTCGCCGATCTCCGCGATCAGCAGCTCGGCGTAGCGCGAGAGCTTCGCCTCCGTGTAGCGGTAGGCCGCGGGGGCGTCGCCGTCGCGGGAGCCGAAATTGCCCTGGCCGTCGATCAGCGGATAGCGCATGGAGAACGGCTGCGCGAGGTGCACCATCGCCTCGTAGGTCGAGCTGTCGCCGTGCGGATGGTACTTGCCGAGCACTTCGCCGACGTAGCGGGCGCATTTGGAAAAGCCCTGCGCGCCGCCCGGGGTGTCGGCCATCGCGTAGAGGATGCGCCGCTGCACCGGCTTCAGGCCGTCGGCGATCTCGGGCAGCGCGCGCGCCTTGACGGTCGAGACAGCGTAGCCGAGGTACGCGTGCGAGGCGTGCTGCTCGATCGGCGCGGCGTCCTCGCCGTCGCCGCCGCCGGATTGGAAGAGCTCGAGGTTCGGGTTATCCATTGAAGAGATCCAGTTGCCTGTCCGCTATGAGCACCGCGTACTCGACCGCCTTCTTCGCCTTGTCGAGATCATCGCTCTCGCCCGCCTTGCCGCCGGCCTGCCAGCGGTAGCGCCGCCTTCCGACCAGCGTGACCTTGCCGAGCTTCGCCTTGCCCAGCCAATAGACGTGGCCCTGGTAGCCGCGTTCCCAGACCGGCTTCGCGCTTTTCTTCTTAGACGTCGGCCTCAACAGTCTTCCAGTGCTCCCTCATCCAGTTGCGCCGGCCCTCGGCCTCTCCCGAGTCCATCAGCAGCTCGAACGTATCGCGCACCCGCTTCAGGTTCTTCAGGTCGAGGTCCATCTTGATCAGGCGCCGGGTGTCCGGGTTCATGGTCGTCTCCCAGAGCTGCTCGGGGCTCATCTCGCCCAGCCCCTTGAAGCGCGAGATCTCCCAGCTGCCGTCCTTGATTTTTTCCTTTTTCAGCTGGTTGAGAACCTCCTCGAGCTCGTCATCGTCGAGGCAGTAGACCCGCCGCGCCGGCTTGCCCTTCTGCGGCACCTCGACCTTGTAGAGCGGCGGCTGCGCGACGTAGACATGGCCGCGCTCGACCAGCCTGGGCGCGTGCATGAAGAAGAAGGTGAGCAGCAGCGCCTGGATGTGCCCGCCGTCGACGTCGGCGTCGGTCATGACGATGACCTTGCCGTAGCGCACGCCGGCGAGGTCCGGGTTCTCCTCGGAGGAATGCGGGTCGACGCCGATCGCGGTGGCGATCGCCTGCAGCTCCTTGTTGGCGAGCACCGTGCGGCTGTCCTTCGACATGGTGTTCAGCACCTTGCCGCGCAGCGGCAGCAGCGCCTGCGTCTCCTTGTCGCGCGCCTCCTTCGCCGAGCCGCCCGCGGAATCGCCTTCGACCAGGAACAGTTCGTTGCGGCTGACGTCGCCCGAGGCGCAGTCGACCAGCTTGCCCGGCAGCGTGGCGATGCCGCTCGACTTCTTTCTTTCGACCTTCTTGCCTTTCGAGAGACGGGCCATCGCCTGCTCGACCGCCAGCTCGACGATGCGCTTGCCTTCCTCGGGATGCTGGCTCAGCCAGATCTCGAAGGGGTCGCGCACGCACATCTCGAGCAGCTTCGCGGCGTGCCGCGTGGTGAGCTTCTCCTTGGTCTGGCCGTGGAACTGGGTGCGCACGATGCGCGCGGAAAGCGTGAAGCAGGCGCGGCTCCACAGGTCCTCGGCGAGCACCTTCACGCCCTTCGGCGCGAGCGCGCGCGTTTCCATGAACGCCGCGAGCGCCTCGAAGATGCCGGAGCGGAAGCCCGCCTCGTGCGTGCCGCCGGAGCGCGTCGGAATGAGGTTGACGTGGCTCTCGGCGAACACCTCGCCGTCGGCGACCCAGCCGATCGCCCACGCCGCGCCCTCGCCCGGCTCGACCTCCGCGACGTCGCTCTGCTGGAAATGCTTCTCGCCCGCGAACACGGGGGCGATCAGCTCGCGGCCCTGCAGCATCATGTCGAAGTACTGCAGCATGCCGCGCTCGTACTTCCAGGCCTTCTTCTCCTTGCCCTCGACCTCCAGCGTCATCGTCAGGCCCGGCAGCAGGTAGGCCTTGGAGCGGATCAGGTGCTCGAGCTCGGCGAGCGGGATGGTGGCCGAGTCGAAGTATTTCGGGTCCGGCCAGAGGCGCACGATGGTGCCGGTCTTCTTCTCCTTGATGCGCTCGGATTTCAGCTTGCGCGCGACCTCGCCGCCCTCGAAGACGATGGAATGTCTTTCGCTGTTCCGGAACACCACCACTTCGCAGCGCTTCGAGAGCGCGTTCGAGACCGCGACGCCGACGCCGTGCAGGCCGCCCGAGATGTGGTACACGCCGTCGCCCGAGCGCGAAAACTTGCCGCCGGCGTGCAGCATGGTGAACGCCACCTCGACCGCCGGCTTCTTCTCCTCCGGGTGCATGTCGACCGGGATGCCGCGGCCCTCGTCCTCCACTTCGACCGAGCCGTCCTTGTGCACCGAGACGGCGATCTTCCTGCCGAAGCCCGCCAGCGCCTCGTCGACCGCGTTGTCGATCGCCTCCTGCACGATGTGCAGCGGGTGCACCGTGTGCGTGTACATGCCCGGCATGCGGCGCACGGGCTCGAGGCCCTTGAGCGCCTGGATCGCCGATGCGTCGTAGACCGCGTGTTTTGCCATTGATCTAGTGCTCTATACCTTTCCTGCCACTAGGGATTGTATTCCGCCGGGCGCATAGCGTCGCCGCACCTGCGCCGCCGAAGTGCGGCCGGGGGCATGGACGGGCACCCCCTCGGCGGCCGCCGCGTCGGCGAGTTGCCGATCGAGCGTGATCAGGTCATAGCCGCAGCGCAGCGCCAGCTCGAGATAGGAAGCGTCGTACGCGGTCAGCGCGCGCCGCTCGGCGAGGGCGCTCAACGAGCGGATGTCCGGCAGCGCATGATCGGCGCGCAGGACGAGCTGGGCGGCGTTGTCGAGGATTTCCAGGCGCTGCTCGCGGCCGAGGCGCTTGCGGCGCTCGGCGATGAGCAGCGCATTGGGAAATTCGAGGCGCCAGAGGTAGGGTACCCAGCATTCTTCCGTCTCGAGCAGCTCGAAGGCCGTGTCGGTGAAAGCGGTGCGCTCGTCCTTGAGGAACCAGGAGAGCGTCACGGAGCAGTCGAAAACGACCGGCATCAGTAGCGGCGGCCCGCCTTGATCAGCTCCGGAATGGTGGACCCCGGCTTCGCGCCCCTGTCCCATCCGACCCGGCGGCGCTTGATTTCCTCGATCAGGGCGCGGCGGCGCGCGCGCTCGGCTTCGTCCGGTGCCGCCGGGACCAGTTTCGCCACGGCCTTGCCGTGCCGCGTGATCGTGACCGTTTCCCCCGCCTCGACTCTGTCGAGCAGCTCGGCCAGCTTGGTTTTCGCTTCGAACGAGCCGACGGTCACCATTTTCGGTTCCAACTAGTCAACCAGTTGGAATGATACCGCGGGAGGCAGGATCAGGGCAAGGAGCGGCGCCGGTACGACTCGCAGAAGAGATCGATGCTCGCGCGCATGGATTCCGAGAGCGGCTGCTCTTGCCACATCTGCAGCAGCGCCTTCTGGACCCGCAGCGCTTCCCGGTCGCCGGCGAGCAGGCTATCGAGCAGCCGGCTCACCGCGTGATCCAGGTCGGCCGCAGGGCAGAGCTCCTCGACCAAGCCCCATTGCAGCGCCCGCTCGGCATCGATCGGCTCGCCGGTCAGGACCAGCCACGCGGCGCGCCCGGAGCCGACGAGCCGCGGCAGGAGCGCCGCCTCCACTACGGATGGGATGCCGAGCCGCACCTCCGGCATCGCGAACCGGGTGCCGTGCGCGGCGATGCGCAGGTCGCAGGACGCCGCAAGCTCGAGGCCGGCGCCGATCACGGCGCCGTGCAGCCTCGCCACCACGGGCACCGGAAGCCGGCGCACGGCCGCGCACGCGCGGTGCACCCGGTCGATGAAATCGCGTGCCGTCGCCGGATCGAGCGAGCGCAGCTCGGCGACGTCGGCGCCGCCGCAGAAAGACTTGCCCTGCCCGCCGATCACCACCGCGCGCAGGCTCTCGTCGCCCGCGAGCGCCTCGAGCGCTTCGGCGAGCCGCTCGAGCAGCGGCGTGTCGAGCGCGTTCGCCTTCTGCGGACGGTCCAGGAAGAGACGCGCCACGCCGTTCTCGCGTTGCTGCCCGAGCATCGGCGCATCTTAGAAGATGCGCGGGCTTAGAATCTCGGCATGGCGAAGAAAGAGGGCGAATGGGCCTTTCCGGTCGAGATGCGGCCGCGGCCGGAGGATTGGAAGTTCGATCTCGACGCCGCGCTCGACGCGGTGGTCGCCCTGCGCGCCGAGATCCCTGAGGACGCCTTCACCGCGCCGCTGCTCGGCACCGAGCGCGCGGGCAGCGGAGTAGTGATCCGCGATGACGGCCTGGTGCTCACCATCGGCTACCTGATCACCGAGGCGAGCACGATCTGGCTCACCACCAACAAGGGCGCGGTGAGCGGCGGCTTTCCGCTCGCCTACGACCAGACGACCGGCCTCGGCCTGGTGCAGCCGCTCGGCCGGCTCGGCGTGCGGCCGCTCGAGCGCGGCAGCATCGCCTCGTGCCGCGTCGGCGAGAACGTGGTGATGGCGGGCCACGGCGGCCGCGCGCACGCGCTCAAGGCGACGGTGTTCGCGAAGCGCGAGTTCGCGGGCTACTGGGAGTACGTGCTCGACGAGGCGCTCTTCACCGCGCCGGCGCATCCGCAATGGGGCGGCGCGGCGCTGATCGGCGCCGACGGCCGGATGCTCGGCATCGGCTCGCTGCTCGTGCAGGAGAAGATCGACGCCGGCGTCCTGCAGGGCAACATGATCGTGCCGATCGACCTGCTCGCGCCGATCCTCGACGACATGCTGAAGCTCGGCCGCCCCGACCGGCCGCCGCGCCCCTGGCTCGGCTTCTACGTCACCGAGGCCGGCCCGCGCCTCGCGGTGGCCGGCCTCGCCCCCGGCGGCCCGGCGGAGAAGGCCGGCGTGCGCGTCGGCGACGTCGTGCTCGAGGTCTCGGGCGCCAAGCCGGCGAGCCTCGCCGATCTCTTCCGCCGCATCTGGGCGGCGGGGGCCGCGGGGGCGATGGTGCCGCTCAAGATCATGCGCGAAGCCGCGACGCGCGACGTGGTGGTGCACTCCGCCGACCGCACGGCGTTCCTCAAGAAGCCGCACCTCCACTAATTCGGGGACGGAGCCCGAACTGTTTTCCAGTCGACGAGCCGCGACAGGTCCGGTTCTTCCGGAAGACGAATTCGCCCGTCGCGGATCTCCGGCAGGCTGCGCGTGATGTGTGATTTCATGACCAGGAAGAAGCTCTGCTCCGCCGGAAGGTCGGCCGGCAGCTGCAGGTTGATCAGCGTGCCCAGCGCGCTTTCGGCGTAGATGCCCAGCGCGGTCTTGCACCCGGCGGCCTTCTTGCCGATGGCGAGGCATTCGTCGAAGCCGATACGCCCGGGCTTGAGCGAGATGGCGCGCGCGCCGCGTGCGACGAACAGCTCGGCGTCGCGCTCGGACGTGCAGGCGCTGTCGACCAGGATCGGCACGCCGGCGTCGCGCTGCAGCGCCTCGAACTGCGCATCGGGAACGAGCGGGCTCGGGTCTTCGGCGATCGTCGCGCCCGCCGCCGCGATGCGCTTTACGTAGCCCGGCGCCTCCGCGCGCGGGTACGCGCCGTTCGCGTCGACGAAGAGCGCGACCCCGGGCCCGACGGCGGCGCGGATTTCCCCGAGCACCCGCAGGTCGGTGTCGACGCCCTGCCCGCCCTTCACCTTGAGCGTGCGAAAGCCGTAACGGCCGCAATACTCGGCGGCTTCCTTCGCCATCAGCGCCGGCGCGCGGCGCGTGAGCGTCCAGCACACCTCGGCCTCGCCCCTGCCGCCGAGAAGCTGCCAGAGCGGCTTGCCGGCCGCCGCGGCACGCATCGTCCAGCACGCGCTCGACACCATGCCTTTCGCGAGCCGGTTCTCGGGAATGCGCGCGAGCGCTGCGCGGACGGCCTTTGCGTCCTGCAGGTCGAGGTCTTTCAGGACGGGAAGGAGCAGATCCTCGAACGACGCGCCGAGCGAGCGCGGCGAGACCCCGGACCAGGTGCTCTTGAGGGTGCCCTCGGCGACGCCCTTTACGCCGTCATCGCTCTCCAGCTCGAGCAGCGCGAACTGCCCGGAGCGCTCGCGCGCGTTCGACCACACCACCTCGCGGTCGTAGGCGAGCTCGTAGAAAGCGAGCGACCAGCGGGCGAGCTTCAGTCGCGCTAGCCGAGCGTCGGCATGCTGAAGCCGCCGGGCCGAGGGGTGTCCTGGTGGGGCCAGCGCGTGGTGATCGCCTTGGTGCGGGTGTAGAACTTGACGCCCTCGATGCCGTGCACGTGCAGGTCGCCGAACAGCGAGCTCTTCCAGCCGCCGAACGAGTAGAACGCCACCGGCACCGGGATCGGCACGTTCACGCCCACCATGCCGACCTGGATCTCGTTGGCGAAGCGGCGCGCCGCGCCGCCGGACTCGGTGAAGATGGCCGTGCCGTTGGCGTACGGATTTCCGTTTACCAGCGAAATGGCCTCTTCCAGCGTCTCGGCGCGAAGGACGACGAGCACCGGGCCGAAGATCTCGTTCTTGTAGATCTCCATCTCGGGCCGGACGTGGTCGAACAGCGTCGTGCCGAGGAAGAACCCTTCCTTGATGCCCGCGTCGCTGCCGTCCAGGACCACGCGCGCGCCTTCCTTCTTTCCCTTGTCGATGTAGGAGGCGACCTTCGCGCGATGCTCGGCGGTGACCAGCGGACCCATCTCGACGCCTTCGCAGTCGCCCGGGCCGACCTTGATCTTCTGCGCCTTGTCCTTGAGCAGGGACACGAGCCGGTCTCCCGCCGAGCCGACCGCCACGACGGCCGAGATGGCCATGCAGCGCTCGCCCGCGGAGCCGTAGGCCGCGCCGATCAACGCGTCGGCGGCGAACTCGAGGTCGGCGTCCGGCAGCACGACGGCATGGTTCTTCGCGCCGCCGAGGGCCTGCACCCGCTTGCCGTGCCTCGCCGCCGTCTCGTAGATGTACTTCGCGATCGGCGTCGAGCCGACGAAGGAGATGGCGGCGACGCCCGGATGATCGAGCAGCGCGTCGACCGCGGCCTTGTCGCCGTGCACGACGTTCAGCACGCCGTCGGGCAGCCCGGCTTCCTTGAGCAGCTGCGCCATGCGCAGCGAAGCCGAGGGCACCTTCTCCGAGGGCTTGAGGACGAAGGTATTGCCGCAGGCGATCGCCACCGGGAACATCCAGAGCGGCACCATGACCGGGAAGTTGAACGGCGTGATGCCTGCGCACACGCCGACCGGCTGGCGCAGCGTGTGGGCGTCGACCTGGGTGCCGACGTTCTCGGAATGCTCGCCCTTCAGGAGGTGCGGTATGCCGCACGCGAACTCGACCACTTCCATGCCGCGCTGCACCGAGCCCATGGCGTCGGGCAGCGTCTTGCCGTGCTCGGAAGTGACGAGGGCGGCCAGCTCCTTCTGGTTCTTTTTCAGGAGCTGCAGGAACTCCTGCAGGATGCGGGCGCGACGCAGCGGCGGCGTGTCGCGCCACGCGGGCAGCGCCGCCGCCGCCGCCTGCACCGCGGCGTCGATCGTCGCGGCGTCGGCAAAGGCGACGCGCTTCGTGATCTGGCCGCTCGCCGGGTTGAACACGTCGCCGTAGCGGCGGGCGCCGGCGACGGGCTTGCCGTCGATCCAGAAAGGGACGGTATCGAGCTTGAGGTCGGCGGGTTTGTTCATCGGCGGGCTCTCGGAAAGAGCCGCCAATGATACTTCAGCGATGCGGCGCGTCGGCGAGCGACTGGAAGAAGCGCTCGTTCGGGCAGAACTCGTCCGCGCCCTCGCTGCGGCCGCTCGCCAGCCATGCGCGGCAGATCTCCGCCGAGGGGCAGAGGCTGCAGCGCCGGATGGCGCGGGCCATGTCGGCCGCGCGGACCGATCGGTCGTCGGCGACGATCCCGCGCCGGCGCATCACCGGCCACATTTCCAGCTCGCGATCGGGGCCCATCGCCCGCGACCAGGCGGCAACAAGCGGCGGCGACGCGGCGATGGCGAGGGCAACCAGGAAGGCGAGGATGGCCACCGTGCCGACGATTTCCATGGTCAAAGGCCCGGCTGCGCGAGACGCGAAATGTAGGGGGCGTTGGGGCAGAACGACTCGTAGCCGCCGGGCTCGCGCCGGGCGAGCCACGACTCGCATTGCGGCCGCGCGGTGCACTGCATGCATTTGCGCGCGGCAAGCGCGAATTGCCGCGCCCCGGCGCCCGCGACGTGCCCGCCCATCTCGATGCCCTCGAAGGCGAGCAGGTCCGCGAGCAGCAGCGGCCGCTGGTCGGCGATCGCGCGCCACAAGCCGAGGATCGCTGCGGTGGCGATGCCAAGCCCGAGCGCCGTCGCGCCCAGGAAGGCGACCCACTCGAGGAAGACGGGATTGGCAGCCATGGCGCCACCCTATGCCTGCCCCGCAGCCACGGCTTGATATCGATCAAAATAAGGCCATGCCGGGCGGCGTGATCCCCGCGAAGCTCGATTTCCGGGACGAGACGCCCTACTCCGCGGCCTATGGCGACGTCTACCACAGCGTGGACGGCGGGCCGGCGCAGGCGCGGCACGTGTTCCTCGCCGGCAACGAGCTGCCGGCGCGCTGGTCCGGGCGCGAGAGCTTCGTGGTCCTCGAGACCGGCTTCGGCGCCGGGCTCAATTTCCTCGCCACCTGGCGCGCCTGGCGCGAGGATCCGCGGCGCCCGCGCCGGCTGCATTTCGTCTCGGTGGAGAAGCATCCGTTCGCCGCGAACGACCTGCGGCTCCTCCACGAGCGATATCCCGAGCTGCGCGCGGAAGCCGCGGCGCTGCACGCCGCCTGGCCGCCGCTCGTGTCGGGCGCGCACCGCCTCGATTTCGACGGCGTCGTGCTCACCCTTTTCTTCGCCGACGTGGCGATCCTGCGCGATCTTTCGCTTGCCGCGGATGCGATCTACCTCGACGGCTTCTCGCCGGCGAAGAACCCGGAGATGTGGACGCACGCGGTGATGCGCTCGATCTCGCGCCTTGCCGCGCCCGGCGCGACGGCGGCGACCTGGAGCGTCGCGGCGCCGGTGCGCCAGGCCCTCGAGGCGACCGGCTTCGCGGTGCAGAAGCGCTCGGGCTTCGGCGGCAAGCGCGAGATGCTGGTCGGGCGCTACGAAAAACAGGGACGTACCCCGATTGCGGCGGAGCGACGCGCGGCGGTGATCGGCGCGGGGATGGCCGGGGCGGCCGTCTGCGAGCGGCTGTGCGCGCGCGGCTGGGAGGTCGAGCTGCACGAGCGCCATGCCGAGCCGGCGCAGGAAGCGTCCGGAAACCATGCGGGCACGTTTCATCCGGTCGTCACGGCCGACGACAGCGTGTTCGCCCGCCTGACGCGCGCGGCCTACCTGTACTCCCTGCAGCGCTGGAAAACCCTCGCCGGCCTGCGCTGGGACCCCTGCGGCGTGCTGCAGCTCGCGCGCACTCCCAAGGAGGCGGCCTCGCAGGAACAAGCGGCCGCCGCGCTGCCGGAGGAGTACGCGCGCTTCGTCGGGGCCGAAGAGGCGACGCGGCATGCCGGCGTGCCGCTCGCCTCGCCCGGCGTCTGGTTCGCGGGCGCCGGATGGCTGCAGCCGCGCTCGCTGGTGCGGGCGCAGCTCGAGGCCTGCGGCGGGCGCCTGCGCAGGAAGTTCTCCAGCGACGTCTCCGAGCTGCCGCGCGCCCCGGTCGTGATCCTCGCCAATTCGGCCGAGGCGCCGAAGCTCGCGCCGGTGCCGCACCTGCGCCTGCGGCGCGTGCGCGGCCAGCTCACGTACCTCCCCGAGGGCGCGCTCGACGCGCCGCGCGTGGTGGTGCTGCGCGGCGGCATGGTCCTGCCGCCGGTCGACGGGCTGTGCGTGGTCGGCGCGAGCTACGACCTCGACGACGACGAGCGCGAGCTGCGCGACGACAGCCACGCCGGCAACCTCGAGCGCCTCGCGAACATCATGGCCACCGAAGCCGTGCCGCCGATACTCGACGGGAGAGTCGGTTTCCGCGCCGTGACGCCCGACCGGCTGCCGGTCGTCGGGAAGATCGCCGAGGGCGTCTACGGCGCCTTCGCATACGGCTCGCGCGGGCTGATCTGGGCGGCGCTCGCCGCGGAGACGCTCGCAAGCGCGCTCGAAGGCGAGCCGCTGCCCGTCGAGAATGCCCTGCTGAAAGCGATCGACCCCGGCCGCTTCAGGCGGCGCGCAGAAGCGCGGGCGAGGCCTGCCTGACGTCGCGCAGGCCGGTGAGCGCCATCGTCACGTCGAGCTCCCTGCGGATGAGCTCGAGCGCCGTCGTGACCCCGGGCTCTCCCAGCGCGCCGAGGCCGTAGACGAAGGCGCGGCCGAGCAGCACCGCCCGGGCGCCGAGGGCGAGCGTCTTGAGCAGGCTCTGCCCGCTGCGGATGCCGCCGTCGCACCACACCTCGAGGCGCTCGCCGACCGCCGCGGCGATCTCGGGCAGGGCGCGGATCGAGGACACCGCGCCGTCGAGCTGGCGGCCGCCGTGGTTGGAGACGACGATCGCGTCGGCGCCGCTCGCGGCGGCGATCTTCGCGTCCTCGACGTCGAGGATGCCCTTGAGGATGAGCGGGCCGCCCCACTGGCTCTTCACCCACTCGACGTCCTTCCAGGACAGCGTCGGGTCGAACTGGCCGGCGATCCAATGCGAGAGCGTGGTGAGGCTCTTCGCGTCCGGGATGCGGCCCTCGAGGTTGCCGAAGCTCTTGCGCTTGCTGCCGAGCACGTTGAGCGCCCAGCGCGGCTTGAACGCCACGTCCCAGAACGTGCCCCAGGTGAGCTTCGGCGGGACCGCCAGGCCGTTTTTCAGATCGCGGTGGCGCTGGCCCTGGATCTGCAGGTCGAGCGTGAGCACCAGCGCCGAGCAGCGCGCCGCCTTGGCGCGCTCGATCAGCGCCGCGGCGAAGCCGCGGTCGCGCATCACGTAGAGCTGGAACCAGAACGGCTTGTCGGTCCCCTGGGCCACGTCCTCGATCGAGCAGATGGACATCGTCGAGAGCGTGAACGGGATGCCGAAGCGCTGCGCGGCGCGCGCGGCGAGGACCTCGCCGTTCGCCCAGTTGAGGCCGAGCAGCCCGATCGGCGCGAGCGCCGCGGGCATCGCCACCTCGGCGCCGAGCATCGTGGTCTTCGTCGAGCGGTGGTCGACGTCGATGCCGACGCGCTGGCGCAGCGCGAGCGCCTCGAGATCGGCGCGGTTGGCGCGCAGCGTGCACTCGTCGTAGGAGCCGCGGTCCACGTACTCGAAGACCGCGCGGGCGACGCGCTGGCGCGCCATCTGGCGGAGGTCGTCGACGCAGGTGACCACGGGCATGGCGGCGCATTTTACAATGCGCAATGGCGATGCCTCGGGCGACGGCAAGAGACCCGGCGAAGAACCCGATCCAGGTGATCGAGCGCATGATGAAGCTGCTCGAGGTGCTGTCGCGCCATCCCGAGCCGCTGGCGCTGAAGCAGATCGCCCAGTACGCCGGGCTGCACCCCTCGACGGCGCACCGCATCCTGTCCTCGATGTCCGCCGACCGCATCGTCGACCGCGTCGAGCCCGGCAGCTACCGGCTGGGGATGCGCCTGCTCGAGCTCGGCAACCTCGTGAAATCGCGGATCAGCGTGCGCGAGCTCGCCCTGCCGCTCATGCGCGAGCTGCATGCGCAGACGGGCGAGACGGCCAACCTCTCGGTGCGCCACGACGACGAGATCGTCTACGTCGAGCGCAGCTCGTCGGGCCGCTCGGCGATGCGCGTGGTGCACGTGATCGGCGCGCGCGCCGCGCTGCACGTCACCGCCGCGGGCAAGCTTTTCCTGCTCGAGGACGGCCCGGCGCGCCTGCGCGACTACGCCAAGCGCAGCGGCCTCGCCCCGCACACCAAGAACACCATCACCAGCCTGAGCCTGCTCGAGCGCGAGCTCGAGCGCATCCAGCGCCAGGGCTGGGCGACCGACAACGAGGAGGCCGAGCTCGGCGTGCGCTGCGTCGCCGCGGGGATCCGCGACGATGCCGGGCGCCTCGTGGCAGCGCTCTCGCTGTCGACGCCGGCGGACCGCATGAAGCCGCAGTGGGGGCCGCTCGTCAGGCAGACGGCGGAGCGCATCTCCGCCGCCATCGGACACCGGCCTACGAGCCTCTGAGGCCGTGCACTGAGAACCAGCCCCGCGCGTCGCTCCAGACCTTCTCCGGCGTGAAGCCCGCCCGCGCCGCGAGCGCCTGGAACTCGGCGATCGAGTACTTGTAGGAATTCTCGGTGTGGATCGATTCGCCGCGCTCGAAGGAGAAGCGGTGCGAGCCGATCGTCACCGCCTGCCGGTCGGTCGACACGAGGTGCATCTCGATGCGCCCGGCGCTCGGCTCGTAGAAGGCGTAATGCCGGAAGCGCCGCAGGTCGAAGTCGCCGCCCAGCTCGCGATTGATGCGCGCCAGGAGGTTCAGATTGAACGCCGCGGTGACGCCTTTCGCGTCGTTGTACGCCGCGTGCAGCACGTTCGCGTCCTTCTTCAGGTCGACGCCGACGATCATGGCGCCGCGCGCGCCGACCTGGGCGCGCGTCATCTTGAGGAAGCCGTGCGCTTCGTCGGGCGTGAGATTGCCGATCGTCGAGCCGGGGAAGTAGACGATGCGCCGCGCGCCGTGACGCAGGGGCGGGATGTCGAGCGGCCGGGAGAAGTCGCCGCGCACCGGCACGATGCGCAGCCGCGGGAACCCGCGCGCGAGCCGCGCCACCGCGCGCCGCAGGGCGTCCTCGGAGATGTCCACCGGCGTGTACGCCGAGGGACGCAGCGCTTCGATGAGCAGCCGCGTCTTCACCCCCTCGCCGGTGCCGTACTCGAGCAGCGCGCAGCCGCGGCCCGCGAAGCGCGCGATGCGGGAGAGATTCTTCCGGGTGATCGAGAGCTCGGTGCGCGTCGGGTAGTACTCGCGCAGGCGGCAGATGCGCTCGAACAGCCGGCTGCCGGCGGCGTCGTAGAAGTACTTCGGCGGAAGCGACTTGCGGGGCCGGGACAGCCCCTCGACGACGTCTTCTAGGAAGACTGTCCCGCGGCGGCGTGGGTCTCCACCCACCGCTTGATGCGCTGCGCGTCGCCGATCCTCGAATAGCGGCCCCACGAGTCGAGTAGTACCACGATGAGGTCGCGCGAGGCGAGGCGCACTCGCATGACGAGACAGCGGCCCGCCTCGCTGATGTAGCCGGTCTTGGAGAGCCCGACATCCCAGCGATGCGCGCGCACCAGGCTGTTGGTGTTCACGTAGGTGAGCGGCCGGCCGCGCTCCGAGACGCGCACCGTGGCGCGGCCGCGCGTCGTGAAGTCGCGGATCACGGAGTAGTCGTGCGCCGCGCGCACCAGCTTCACGAGGTCGCGCGCGCTCGAGACGTTGTACGGCGAGAGCCCGGTCGGGTCGACGAAGCGGCTGTCGTGCATGCCGAGCGCCGCCGCCTTGGCGTTCATCGCGGCGATGAACGGCTCGAGGCCGCCGGGATAGGTGCGGCCGAGCGCCGCGGCGGCGCGGTTCTCGGAGGCCATCAGCGCGACCAGCAGCAGCTCGCCGCGCTTCGCCACGTTGCCCGGGCGCAGCCGCGAGCGCGTGCCTTTGATGGTGTCGATGTCCTCGCGCGAGATGACGATGCGCTGCTCGAGGTCGAGATGCCGGTCGAGGATCACCATCGCCGTCATCAGCTTGGTGATCGAGGCGATCGGCGTCACCTCATCGGAGTTCTTGTCGACGACGATCTCGCCGGTGTCGGCGTCGAGCACCAGCGCCGAGGAGGACCGGAGATAGACCGCTTTGTGGGCTTTAGCTTCGCCGGCCTGGGCGAAGCCGATGGTCAGGGCGAGAACGAAAAACAACGCGAAGACAGCGACGATGCCCTCGAGAGGGTGGAGTTTGCGTTGCATGGTGCGGAATCTTGTTTAGGCAGCCGTTTATTCGTTGCGTGTTGGCCATGCCCTGACTGGCGCATGGAGGTCGCAATATGCCCTACGCCCGAAAAAAACGCAAACAAAATCATTGGCTAGGGACTAGTTCCTAGAAACCGCGTGAAATCCGACGCTGTCGGGCTGCGGCTACGGCCGCTAGAGAGTGGCCGCTCGCTCCAGCATCGCCTCGGCTTGCGCGCGCTCCTGCTGGAGCGCCCACATTCGCGCATATTCTCCTTTTAGCTCAAGGAGTTGCTGATGGGTGCCGCGCTCGACGACCCGGCCGTGGGAGAGCACGAGGATCTGGTCGGCGTCCATCACCGTGGAGAGACGGTGCGCGATGACGAGCGTGGTGCGGCCCTCCGAGATGCGCTCGAGCTCGGCCTGGATGGCCTTTTCGGACCGCGAGTCGAGCGCCGAGGTCGCTTCGTCGAAGATCAGGATGCGCGGGCTCTTCAGCAGCGCGCGCGCTATGGCGACGCGCTGCTTTTCCCCGCCGGAGAGCTTGAGGCCGCGCTCGCCCACCATGGTTCCGTATTTGAGCGGCAGCGCCTCGATGAAGTCGTGGATATGCGCCGCGCGCGCCGCCTCGTGCACCTCGGCGTCGCTCGCCTCCGGCCGGCCGTAGCGGATGTTGTAGAGGATGGTGTCGTTGAAGAGCACCGTGTCCTGCGGAACGATGCCGATCGCCGCGCGCAGGCTCGCCTGCTTCAGCTCCCGGACATCGAGCTCGTTCACCCGGATCTCCCCCTGCGAGACGTCGTAGAAGCGGTAGAGCAGCCGCGCGAGCGTCGATTTTCCCGACCCGGAGTGGCCGACTACCGCGACGCGGTGCCCCGCCGGGATGGTGAAGCTCACGCCGAACAGGATCTGCCGCGCGGGCTCGTACGAGAAATCGACCGCGCGGAACTCGACGGTGGCCGGCCCGGGCGAGAGCTCGCGCGCATTCGGGCGGTCGTCGACCTCGCGGTTGGCGACGAGCAGGCGGAACATGCGGTCCATGTCGAGCAGCGCCTGCTTGATCTCGCGGTAGACCATGCCGAGGAAGTTGAGCGGGATGTAGAGCTGGATGAGCAGCCCGTTGACCAGCACGAGGTCGCCGAGCGTGAAGCTGCGCGCGGCGACGCCCTGCGCGGCGAGCAGCATCAGCGCGGTCACCGCGGCGGCGATGATGAAGCTCTGGCCGATGTTCAGGATGCCGAGCGAGGCCTCGTTCTTCACCGCCGCGGCCTCGTAGCTCCTCAGGTTGTCGTCGTAGCGGCGCGCCTCGAACTCCTCGTTGCCGAAGTACTTCACCGTCTCGTAGTTGAGCAGCGAGTCGATCGCCCGCGTGCTCGCGCGCGAGTCGAGCTCGTTGGCGCGGCGGCGGATCTCCATGCGCCACTCGGTGATCGTCACGGTGAAGCCGATGTAGACCACCACCGCGCCGAAGGTCACGGCGGCGAAGCGCCAGTCGAACTTGGCGAGCAGCACCGCCGCGACCAGCGAGAACTCGAGGATCACCGGCAGGATCGAGAAGATCACGTACGAGAGCAGGGTCGCGATGCCGCGCGTGCCGCGCTCGATGTCGCGCGTCATGCCGCCGGTCTGCCGCTCGAGGTGGAAGCGCAGCGAGAGGCTGTGCAGGTGGCGGAACACGCCGAGCGCGACGCGCCGGATGGCGCGCTGGGTGACCGGCACGAAGATCACGTCGCGCAGCTCGGCGAACAGCGTGGCCGAGAAGCGCAGGCACCCATAAATCACCAATAAAACTAAAGGAACTACCAGCAGGGCAGTCTGCGCATCGAGCCGGTCGACCACCTGCTTCATCACCAGCGGCACGCCCACGTTGGCGAGCTTCGCGGCGATGAGGCAGGCGAGCGCGAAGCCGACGCGCCACTTGTATTCCAGCACGTACGGCAGGAGCGTGCGCAGCACCTGCCATTCGCCGCCCTTCAGGCGAACGGGAGCCGAGTTATGGGCCATTTCGGGAGCCGCGCATTTTAGTGCGCAGCATCCCTGCCAGCGGGTCGAGGAAGAGCGGCAGCAGGATCCACAGCCAGGGCCACGACACCTCGATGCCGTGCCCGGCGAGCAGGGGCAGGGTGAAGAACACGGTGACCGAGCCGACGATCCCCGGCAGCAGCCGCAAGCCGAGCGCCAGGCCGGCAAGGAAGGCGAACCAGCCCATCGACACGAGGACGAGCTGCAGGTACGACATGCCGGTCATGGCCGGCAGCTTGACGAATCGGCGCAGCGCCGACTAGCATTCAAACGTTCGTTTGAACCGTGGAAACCGCCATGTCGCTGCGCGCCGTGAAACCGCAACACGAAACCCGAACCCGTATCCTCGATGCCGCCGAGGAGCTGTTCATGCAGCACGGCTTCGAAGGCACGTCGATGCGGCTGCTCACCGGCAAGGCGGGCGTGAACCTCGCCGCGGTCAACTACCACTTCGGCTCGAAGCACGCGCTGGTCGAAGCGGTGTTCCGCCGGCGGCTCGATCCCATGAACCAGGAGCGGCTCGCCGGCCTGGAGGCGCTCGAGGCGCAGGGCCGCGCGCCGGGGCCGGAGGAGATCATCCGCGCGTTCCTCGCGCCGACGCTGCGCCTGGTCGAGGATGCGAAAGGCGGCGGGCGCAATTTCACGCGCCTGCTCGGGCGCACCTACACCGAGCCCGCCAAGCCGGTGCGCCAGCTGATCGGACAGATCTACGCGCCGGTGATGGACCGCTTCAAGAGCGCCCTCGCGCGCGCGCTGCCGCAGATGCCCGCCGAGGAGCTGGTCTGGCGCATGCACTTCATGTTCGGCACGTTCGCCTACACCATCGCGGCGACCGACACCGTGCAGCTCATCGCGGGCTGCAAGCCCGAGGACCGGTACGACGCGCGGCTGCTCGAGGAGCGCCTCACCGCCTTCCTGCAGGCCGGGCTGACCGCGCCGCTCAAGAACACCATCCGCAAGGCCGCCTAGGGAGATGCCCATGACGTGGTTCGTCGCCGCAACGATCGTCGCCCTCTTCGCGCTCGGCTACTTCGGCGCGCCGCTCCTCGTTTGGACCGCGGCGGCGGCCGCCGGGCTCGCGTATCTCACGCTGAACCCGATCGCGTGGGGCGTGTTCGCCGTGGTCGCCCTGGCATTGAATATCCCCTTCCTCAGGAGAAAAGTCTTCACCGACCACGTGCTGGCGGTCTACCGCCGCATCCTGCCCGACATGTCGCAGACCGAGAAGGAGGCGATCGACGCGGGCACGGTCTGGTGGGACGCGGACCTCTTCTCCGGCAGGCCCGACTGGAACAAGCTGCTCGCGGTCCCGGCGCCGCGCCTCACCACCGAGGAGCAGGCGTTCCTCGACGGCCCGGTCGAGGAGCTGTGCGCGATGTGCGACGACTGGCAGATCACCCACGAGCTGCAGGACCTGCCGCCGCACGTCTGGCAGTTCATCAAGGACAAGGGCTTCCTCGGCATGATCATCCCGCGCGAGTACGGCGGCCTCGGCTTCTCGGCGCTCGCGCACTCCGCGGTGGTGATGAAGCTCTCGACGCGCTCCTCCGCGGCGGCGATCTCGGTGATGGTGCCGAACTCCCTCGGGCCGGCGGAGCTGCTGCTGCACTACGGCACCGACGAGCAGAAGCGCCACTACCTGCCGCGCCTCGCCAAGGGGCTGGAAGTGCCCTGCTTCGCCCTCACCAGCCCGGAAGCGGGCTCCGACGCGGCGGCGATTCCCGACTACGGCATCGTGTGCAAAGGCCTCTGGCAGGGAAAAGAAGTGCTCGGCATGCGCGTCACCTGGGACAAGCGCTACATCACGCTCGGGCCGATCGCCACGCTGCTGGGCCTCGCGTTCCGCCTCTACGATCCCGAGAAGCTGCTCGGCGGAAAAGAAGATCTCGGCATCACCTGCGCCCTGGTCCCGACCAGCACCCCGGGCGTCAACATCGGCCGGCGCCACATGCCGCTCAACGCGGTGTTCCAGAACGGGCCGAACAGCGGCAAGGACGTGTTCATGCCGCTCGACTGGATCATCGGCGGCCGCGACTACGCGGGCAAGGGCTGGATGATGCTGATGGGCTGCCTCGCCGCCGGACGCGCCATCTCGCTGCCCACCTCTTCGGTGGGCGGCGTCAAGGCGCTGGTGCGCTTCACCGGCGCCTACGCGCGCGTGCGGGCGCAGTTCAAGACGCCGATCGGGCGCCTCGAAGGCGTCGAGGAGGCGCTCGGCCGCATCGCCGCGCACTGCTACATGATGGACGCGACGCGCATCATGACCGCCGGCGCGGTGGACCTGGGCGAGAAGCCGGCGGTGCTCTCGGCGATCGCCAAGTTCCACATGACCGAGCGGGCGCGCATGGCCGTGAACGACGCGATGGACATCCACGGCGGCAAGGGCATCTGCCTCGGGCCGAGCAACTGGGTCGGGCGCGGCTACCAGATGACGCCGATCGCGATCACGGTCGAAGGCGCGAACATCCTCACGCGTACGCTGATCATCTTCGGCCAGGGCGCGATCCGCGCGCATCCGTACGTGCTGCGCGAGATGCGCGCCGCGAAGGAGATGGCGGGCGCCGAGGCGTCGCGCGAGTTCGACGACGCGCTCACCTCGCACATCGGCCACGTGATCCGCAACGGCGTGCGCGCGTTCGTCTACGGCGTGCTGCCGAGCATCGCGCCGGTGCCGCGCGGCGCGTCGCGGGACACCCTGCACTACTACCGCAACCTCTCGCGCCTGTCCGCCGCGTTCGCCTTCCTCGCCGACGTCTCGATGCTCGCCATGGGCGGGGCGCTGAAGCGCAAGGAGAAGATCTCCGGGCGGCTCGGCGACGTGCTGTCGATGATGTACCTCACCTCGGCGACGCTGAAGCACTACGAGGACCAGGGCCGCCTGACGGAGGACCTGCCGCTGCTTCGCTGGGCGGTGCGCGACGCGCTCTACAATGCGCAGCGCGCCTTCGACCAGGTGCTTTCCAACTTCCCGAGCAAGACGCTGGCGACGCTGCTGCGCATCGCCATCTTCCCGCGCGGCCTGCCGTTCCGGCCGCCGCTCGACTCGCGCAACCGCGAGTGCGCGCAGATCGCCCTCACCCCGGGCGCGGCGCGCGAGCGCCTGACCGCCGGCATGTACGTGCCCAAGGGCGACGACGCGACCGGGCGCCTCGAGCAGGCGTTCGTCGCCGCGATCGCCTGCGAGCCGGTCGACGAGAAGATCCGCAAGGCGGTGAAGAAGGGCAAGGTGAGCCCGCAGCCGGGCGCCGATGTCGGCTTGCTTTGCAAGGAGAAGGACATCATCAGCGCCGACGAGTACGCGCAGTGGCAGAAGAAGGAGGCGCTGCGCCGCAGCGTCATCAAGGTCGACGATTTCCCCCAGGACTTCGGCCGCGCCGAGCTCGCCCTGGCCGCGGAAACGAAGCTCTCGAGAGCCGCATGAAGCCGGTCTACGTGGTCGACGGCGCGCGCACGCCGTTCCTCAAGTCGAAGAGCCGTCCCGGCCCGTTCTCCGCCGCGGACCTCGCCACGCAGGCCGGCCGCGCGCTGCTGGTGCGCCAGCCTTTCGCGCCGCAGGAGCTAGACGAGGTGATCCTCGGCTGCGCCGCGCCCTCGGTGGACGAGGTGAACATCGGCCGCGTCGCCGCGCTGCGCATGGGCTGCGGCGAGAAGGTGCCGGCCTGGACCGTGATGCGCAACTGCGCCTCCGGCATGCAGGCGATCGACTCCGGCATCGCCAACATCCTTTCCGGCCGGTCCGATCTCGTGCTGGCCGGCGGGGTCGATGCGCTCTCGCGCGCGCCGCTGCTCTATGGCGAAAAGATGGTGCTGTGGTTCTCGGACCTGGCTTCCTCGAGGACTTTTTCGCAAAGAGCGGCGCTGTTCGCGCGCCTGCCGGTCGCGAATCTCCTGAAGCCGGTGATCGGCATCATGAAAGGGCTCACCGACCCGATGGTCGGCCTGCTGATGGGCCAGACCGCCGAGAACGTCGCGCACCGCTTCGGCATCACCCGGGCGCAAATGGACTTGTTCGCTCTCAGGAGCCACAGGAAAGTCTCGGCGGCGCAGCAGCACGGCTCGCTCGCGCCGGGCGGCGGCGAAGTGGAGGCGCTCTACGACGCGAACGGCAAGGTCTATGCGCTGGACGACGGCGTGCGCAGCGACGCTTCGCTCGAGTCGCTCGCCAAGCTCAAGCCGTTCTTCGACCGCAAGTACGGCAACGTCACGCCGGGCAACAGCTCGCAGATCACCGACGGCGCGGCGTGGCTCGTCCTGGCCTCCGACGAAGCGGTGCGGAAATACCGGCTCGATCCGATCGGCCGCATCATGGACGCGCAATGGGCCGGCCTCGACCCGGCGCAGATGGGGCTCGGCCCGGTGCATGCCGCGACGCCGATCCTCAAGCGCAACGGCCTCGGGCTGAACGACCTCGACTACTGGGAGATCAACGAGGCGTTCGCCGCGCAGGTGCTCGGCTGCCTCGCCGCCTGGCGCGACGAGAAGTATTGCCGCGAGGAGCTCGGCCTGGACGGCGCCCTGGGCGCGCTCGACGATGAGCGGCTGAACGTCGACGGCGGCGCGATCGCGCTCGGCCATCCGGTCGGCGCCTCGGGTACGCGCATCGTCCTGCATCTGCTCAAAGTCCTGAAGAGAACGGGCAAGAAGCGCGGCATGGCCTCCATCTGCATCGGCGGCGGCCTGGGCGGCGCCATGCTGGTCGAGGCGTTCTGATGGACCGCGGGACGGTAGCCCACTGGCACTGGGACCAGGACCCGGACGGGCTCGCCTGGCTCACCTTCGACAAGCAGGGCGAGTCGACGAACACTTTCTCGCGCGAGGCGCTGCACCAGCTCTCGGCGGCGCTCAAGGAGATCCTCGCCGCCTCGCCGCGCGGCCTGGTGATCGCCTCGGCGAAGGAAAACTTCGTCGCCGGCGCCGACGTCGAGGAGTTCACGCGCTTCAGGTCGCCCGAGGAGGCGATGCAGTTCGTGCGCCTCGGCTGGGACGTGTTCCAGCAGCTCGCCGAGCTGCCCTTTCCCACTACGGCGATGATCAACGGCTTCTGCATGGGCGGCGGGCTCGAGCTCTCGCTCGCCTGCCGCTACCGCGTGGCGCTCGACGACCCGAAGACCCGCCTCGCCTTCCCGGAGGTGATGCTCGGCATCATGCCCGCCTGGCACGGCGTGCAGTGGCTGCCGAAGCTGATCGGCCCTCGCGCGGCATTCGACATGATCCTCACCGGAAAATCTCTCGACGCGCGCCGGGCGAAGCGCATCGGCCTCGTCGACCAGGCGGTGCCGCTCAGGATCCTGGAGAACACCGCGCGCACGGTGACGCTCGAAGCGCCGGCGCGAAAGCGGCTCGGCTTGATCGACCGGCTGCTCCTCGAGCAGCGCGGCCTGTTCGTCGCCATGGCGCGCAAGCAGGTGAAGAAGAAGGCGCCGCGCGAGCACTACCCCGCGCCCTACGCGATCCTCGAGCTCTGGCGCAAGTACGACGGCAACCCGTTCCGCGCCTCGCAGGATCCGTCGTGCTCGGTGGAAGCGCTCTTCGCGCATCCGACCACGGCGAACCTGATCCGCATCTTCTTCCTCCAGGAGCGCCTGAAATCGCAGGGCAAGGCCGGGGATTTCGACGTCCGGCACGTGCACGTGATCGGCGCCGGCGTCATGGGCGGCGACATCGCCGCGGTGTGCGCGATGCGCGGCATGCGCGTCACGCTGCAGGACACCGCGCCCGATCGCATCGCGCCCGCCGTGAAGCGCGCCGCGCAGCTCTTCAGGCGCCGCCTGCGCGACGAGCGCCGCGTGCGCGACGCGCTCGACCGGCTGATCCCCGACGTGGGCGGCGAAGGCGCGCGCCAGGCCGACCTGATCATCGAGGCGATCTTCGAGAACCTCGAGGCCAAGCGGTCCTTGTTCGCAAAACTGGAATCATCGGCCAAACGCGAAGCCCTCCTCGCCAGCAACACCTCGAGCTTGCGCCTCGCCGACATCGCCACGGCGCTCCAGGAGCCCTCGCGCCTCGTCGGCATCCACTTCTTCAACCCGGTGCCGCTGCTGCAGCTCGTCGAGGTCGTCTCTTCCGAAGACACGAACCCGGTGGTGGCGCGCAAGGCGGCGGCCTTCGTGCGCCGCATCGACAAGCTGCCGCTGCCGGTGAGGGACGCGCCCGGCTTCCTCGTCAATCGCGTCCTCGGGCCCTACATGCAGAGCGCCTTCCGCCTGATCGACGAGGGCGTGAAGCCCGAGACGATCGATGCGGCGATGCAGGCGTTCGGCATGCCGATGGGGCCGGCCGAGCTCGCCGATACGGTCGGCCTGGACATCTGCCTCGCCGCCGGCAAGTCGCTTGCCAAGGGGGCGACGGAAGTGCCGCGCATCCTGGCGACCAAGGTCGAGCAGGGCCAGCTCGGCCGCAAGAGCGGCCAGGGAATCTACCGCTGGCAGAACGGCAAAGCGGTGAAGGGCCAGCCCGACTCGTGGACCCCCGAGCTGGTCGAGAAGCTGATCGGCCCGTATCTGCAGGAGGCGAAGTCGGCGCTCGACGAGGGCATCGTCGCCGACGCCGAGCTCGTCGACGCGGGACTGATCTTCGGAACCGGCTTCGCGCCCTTCCGCGGCGGCCCGCTGCACTACCTCGAGCATGGAAAAGCTTCCGCAGAATAAGCAGCCGGCGCTGCGCGTCATGCCGATGCCGGCGGACGCCAACCAGAACGGCGACATCTTCGGCGGCTGGATCATGGCGCAGGTCGACATCGCCGGCGGCACCGCCGCGGGGCGCATCGCGCGCGGCCGCGTCGCCACCGTCGCGGTGAAGGAGTTCGTCTTCAAGCAGCCGGTGCAGATCGGCGACCTGCTCTCCTTCTACGTCGAGGTGGAGCGCATCGGCAACACGTCGATCACGGTCACCGTCGAGGTGTTCGCCGAGCGCCGCCCGGCCGACCCGAAGGTGGTGAAGGTGACCGAGGCAACCCTCACCTACGTGGCGATCGACGCCACCGGCCGCCCCCGGCCGGTGCCGCGCTAGGCGTTGCTGCTCGCGCCGGGCGATCTCGCGCTCGTCGCCGCGGTCGGCGTGCTCGGCGCGGCGATCGGCGGCATCGGCGGCTTCGGCACCGGCGCGATCATCACCGCGGTGCTGGCCCCGCTCATCGGAGTGAAGGCGCTCATCCCGGTGATGGCGGTCGCGGGCATCGTCATCAATGCCGGCCGTTTCTGGTTCTATCGCCGCAGCGTCGACCGGCGCACGCTGCTGCTCGTGGTCGCCTGCGCCGCGCCCTTCCTCGTGCTCGGCACGTGGATCTACAGCGTCATGAACGCGCGCGCGATCGGCACCGTGATCGGCCTGGCGGTCATCGCCTCGATCCCGCTGCGGCGCTTCCTGGCGCGCAAGGCCATGCACATTGGCCGGACTGGCCTCGCCTTCGGCTCCGGGTTCTTCGGCCTCGCCACCGGCCTCACCACCGGCACGGGAGTGATCCTCGTCTCGCTGCTCCTCGGCGCGGGCCTCGCGGGGCCCGCGGTGCTCGCCACCGACGCGTTCGTCGGCATCGCGCTCGACGTGCTGAAGGCGCTGCTCTTCCGCAAGTTCTCGCTGCTCGACGGCGAGGCGATCGCCACCGGGGCGGTGATCGGCGTGGCGAGCATCCCGGGCAGCGCCATCGCCGCGTGGCTGGTGACGCGCATGCACGCGCACCTGCACGTGCTCTTCATGGAGGCGCTGGTGGTGCTCGGCGGCGGGTCGATACTCGTCAACTCGTGGAGATAACGCTCGAGGCCTCCGACGGCTATCGGCTCGGCGCGACGCTCTTCGAAGGCGGCGAGCGGGCCGTCCTCGTCATGCCGGCTACCGGAGTGCCGCAGCGCTACTACGCGAAATTCGCCGAGTACCTTGCCGGGCGCGGCTCAACGGTCCTGACCTTCGACTACCGCGGTATCGGCCGCTCGCTGCATGGCGACGTGCGCCATGTGCGCGCACGGATGCGGGATTGGGCGCTGCTCGATGCTGCCGCTGCTTTTCAACATCTTGGAAACCGGAAAATTCGCGTGGTTGGCCACAGTTTCGGCGGTCAGGCGCTCGGGCTGCTGCCCGATCCCAGCCGCATCGCGCGCGCGCTGGTGGTCGGCTCGCAGAGCGGCTACTGGCGGCATTGGCCGGCGCTCGGCAGGGCGTGGATGTGGCCGGTCACGCACTTCGCGCTGCCCGGGCTGTCGCACCTGCACGGCTACTTCCCGGGCTCGCGCCTGGGCTTCGGCGAAGACCTGCCGAAAGGCGTGGCGCTCGAATGGGCTCGCTGGTGCCGCCATCCGCGCTACCTGGTGGGCGCCCTGGGCGCCGAGGAGCGCTACCGCGCGTTGCGCGCGCCGCTGCGCGCCTACGCCGTCAGCGACGACCCTTTCGCGCCGGCGCGGGCGGTGGCGGCGCTGCTCGAGCTCTATCCGAACGCCCAAGGCGAGCTGCGCCGGGTGAGCCCGGCCGATGTCGGCGCGAAGGCCATCGGCCACTTCGGCTTCTTCCGCGAAGCGTTTCGCGATAGCCTGTGGCGCGAATCTGCCGACTGGCTGGAGAGCGCATGAAGGAGCTGAAGGGAAAAGTCGCCGTCGTCACCGGCGCGGCGAGCGGGCTGGGGCGCGCCATGGCGCTCGCCTTCGCCGGCGAAGGCATGCACGTCGCTCTCGCCGACGTGGCCGACACGAGCGAGGTGTTCGCCGCGGTCGAGGCGCGCGGCGTGAGCGCGCTGGCCGCGAAGCTGGACGTCTCGCGCGCCGAGGACGTCGATGCCTTCGCCGCGCTCGTCGAGAAGGACCTCGGCCCGGCGGCGCTGGTGTGCAACAACGCCGGCGTCGCGCCCTCCGGCGAGGCGTGGCAGGTGAGCGTCGACGACTGGCGCTGGATCCTGGGCGTGAACCTGTGGGGCGTGATCCACGGCGTGCGCGCCTTCGCGCCGCGGCTCATCGCGCGCGGCAGCGGCCACATCGTCAACACGGCGTCGGTCGCCGGGCTGATCTCGCCGCCCGGCTCCGCGGCTTACAACGTGACCAAGCACGCCGTGGTCGCGCTCTCCGAGACCCTGCACCACGACCTGCGCAGCCGCGGCTCAGGCGTCGGAGTCTCGGTGCTCTGCCCCGCCTACGTGCCGACGCGCATCGCCGAATCCGAGCGCAACCGCCCGGCGGGCTATGTCGCCACGCCCAGGTCCGAGGAAATGCTCGCCCGCCAGGCGCTGCTCAAGAAGGCGGTCGCCTCGGGGCGGCTATCCGCCGACGACGTGGCGCGCGCCGTGCTCGCCGCGGTGAAGGAAAACCGCTTCTATATCCTCACCCATCCGCGCATCAAGGGCGCGATCCGCGCGCGCATGGAGGACATCCTCGAGGAGCGCGCGCCGACCGACCCCATGTCGGTCAAGTAAGTCCGGGGAAAAGCCGCTTCAGGCCTTCGGCCATGGTCTGGATCGCGATCGCGGCGAGGAGCAATCCCAGCAGGCGCGTCGCGACGTTCAAGCCGGTGGTGCTGATGCGGTCGCCCACGTGGTGCGCGCTGCGCAGCAGCCACCAGAGCAGCGCGCACACGAGCGCGATGCAGCCGACGAGGACGAGCTTGTGCGACGGCCCGCCCGCCTCGCCGGCGATGATCGTCGTGCCGATCGCGCCGGGCCCGGCGAGCAGCGGCACGGCGAGCGGCACGATCCCGGAAACCTCGCCGGCGCGCAGCTCCTCGGCCTCCTCGCGCGTCTGGCGCATCTCGCCGGTCTTGGCGTTCAGCATCGCGAGCGCCATGAGGAGCAGCACCAGGCCGCCGCCCACCTGGAAGGCGGGCAGGCTCGCGCCCATGACCTGCAGCACGTCGTCGCCGAACACCGCGGCGCCGGCAAGCACCGCGAACACGGTGGCGGTCACCGCGTCGGCGAGGTTGCGCTGCGCCGCGCGGTCGCGGCCCGCGCTCGCGCCGATGAAGATCGGGATGGCGAGGAACGGATCCAGCACCGCGGTCAGGGTGACCAGGTAGCGCAGGTACTCCTGGAGCGGCTGCACGCTATTTCTTCAGCGCCGCCTGCGCGGCCTTGCGGTCCTCGTTGACCTGGCGGAAGGCCGGCCGCTCGCCGACGAGCTGCAGGTACGGCTTCATCTGCGGCATTGCCTCGAGGTAGTCCTTGCCGAAGGCGAGCCTGGTCACCAGGCTCACCAGCGGCAGGTGCACGAACGCCGCGCAGTCCGCGAGCGTCAGCTCGGGGCCGGCGACGTACGGGTCGAAGCGCGCGCGCATGCGGAAGGCGCGCACGCCCCGGGCCAGGTCCCGCTCGACCGACTGCTTGAGCGCGTCGCTCGCCGGTCCGGCGCCGAAGAAGAGGCTCGGGTAGAGGCGCCGCGCGACGAGCTCCAGGTGCAGCTCCAGGATCGCGATCAGCTCGCGCACCCTCGCGCGCGCGAGCGGCTCGCGCGGATAGAGCGGCTTCCGCGGATACGCTTCCTCGAGGTATTCGCAGATCACCTGCGACTCGACGAGGTGCTGCCCGTCGACCTCGAGGAACGGCACCTTGCCCATCGGCGTGCGCGCGAGGAAGTCGTCCTGCTGCGAGGGCCGGCAGGTCGGGTCGAGCTCGAAGTCGATGCCCTTCTCGAGCATCGCGATGCGCACCTTGTTGAAGTAGTTGCTGATGTGGAAGCCGCAGAGCTTCAGCATGACGGTTCCCGCGATGGGGGGATGGCATTATAGGTGCCATGAGCGAAGACACCGGAATCGTCACCGACCTCGCGCCGGGCAGCTCCTATGGCGGCTACCTCGCGCTCGACGTGCTGCTCTCGGCGCAGCGGCCGCGCTCGCGCCACCACGACGAGATGCTGTTCATCATCCAGCACCAGACCTCCGAGCTGTGGATGAAGCTGATGATCCACGAGCTCGCGGCGGCGATCGGCCACGTGCGGGCGGACGAGCTCGCGCCGTGCTTCAAGATCCTCGCGCGCGTGAAGCAGATCCAGCGCCAGCTGTTCGAGCAGTGGGCGGTGCTCGAGACGCTCACGCCGTCGGAGTACCTGGAGTTCCGCGACGTGCTGGGGCCGGCGTCCGGCCTGCAGTCGTTCCAGTTCCGCGCCATCGAGTTCCTGCTCGGCAACAAGAATGCCCGCAGGCTCGAGCTCTACCGCAATGAAAGAGAGGTTCGCGAAAGACTGGAAAACCTGCTTCGCGCGCCCAGCCTCTACGACGAGTTCCTGCGCTACCTCGCGCGCCGCGGCATGGCGGTGCCGGCCGAGCGGGTCGAGCGCGACTGGTCGCAGCCCTACGAGCGCCATCCCGGCGTCGTCGAGGTTTTCCGGGCCGTCTATGAGAACACCACGCAGTACTGGGCCGAGTACGACATGTGCGAGAAGCTGGTCGACGTGGAGGAGAACTTCCAGCTCTGGCGCTTCCGCCACGTGAAGACCGTCGAGCGCGTGATCGGCTTCAAGCGCGGCACCGGCGGCTCCGCGGGCGTCGCCTTCCTGCGCCGGACGCTCGAGACGCCGCTCTTCCCCGAGCTGATCGACGTGCGCACGCACCTTGGCGCTCGCTGAAGACTGGCTGCAGGCGAACGTCTGGCCGCGCTTCTCGCGCGTGCTCGCGAGGCAGGAAATCTACCTCGCGAACCATTCGCTCGGCCGGCCGCCCGACCGCATGGCCGAGGACGTGCGCGCGGCGCTCGACGCCTGGTACCGCGACATGGACGGCGCCTGGGATCTCTGGATGGATGCGCGGGAGAAGTTCCGCGCCCTGACCGGCAAGCTGCTCAACGTCGCGGCCGGGTCCATCGTCCCCAAGACGAGCGCCGGGCAGGGACTGCGCGCGGTCCTGAACTCGTTTCCCTCGAAGATCAAGGTGCTCACGAGCGATGCCGAGTTCGACTCGCTCGACTTCATCCTGCGCGTGTACCGCGACAAGGGACGCATCGAGCTGAAAGTCCTGCCCTTCGAGCGCTTCGCCTTCGAGCCCTGCGACCTGGTGGTCATCTCCACCGTCGCTTTCCGCACCGGAAAGATCCTTGCCAGCGTCCCCGAACTGATCGCAAAAGCCCACCAGGCGAAAAGCCTGGTGCTGCTCGACGTCTACCACCATGCCGGCGTGCTGCCGCTCGACCTCGCCGCACTGGACGCCGATTTCGCGGTCGGCGGCTCGTACAAGTACCTGCGCGGCGGCCCGGGCGCCTGCTGGCTCTATGTGCATCCGCGTCATCACGGGTTGCGCACGCTCGACACCGGCTGGTTCGCGAAGAAGGACGTGTTCGCCTACTTGCGTCCCGAGCCGCCGCAGTTCGCGGACGGCGGCGACGCATGGCTGGAGTCCACCCCGCCCGTGCTCGCGCCGGTGCAGGCGCTCGCCGGGCTGGAGATGACGCTCGAGCTCGGCGTCGAGCGCATGCGCGCCGCGAACCTGGAGCAGAAGCGCTACCTCGCCTCGCGGCTCGCGGTCGACGGCGCCGGCGAGGACCATGGCGCCTTCGTCACGCTGCGCCATGCGCACGCCAAAGCCCTCTCGGACCTGCTTCGGGAAAAAGGCGTCAAATGCGACGCGCGCGGCGAGTACCTGCGCATCTGCCCGGATTTCCTCAATTCGCAGAGCGAGCTCGAGGAGGCGGCGCGGCTTCTTGCCGCGATGGTTCCGGTATCCTCCGCTTCTCCCAGGAGGCTCCCGCCGTGAAGAAGAATGTCCTGCTCGCCTGTTCCATCCTGCTCGTCGCCGGCGTTGCGCGCGCCGGCTATCCCGAACGGCCGGTCAAGGTCGTGATGCCCTTCCCGCCCGGCGGCACGGTCGACGTGCTGACCCGGGTGGTCGCCGCGGAGGCGAGCCAGACCCTCGGCAAGCCGCTCGTGCTGGAGTACAAGCCGGGCGCCGGCGGCACGATCGCCACCGAGGCGGTGGCGCGCGCCGCGCCCGACGGCTACACGATCCTGGTCGCCACGCCGAACCACACCATCAATCCGGCGCTGCGCACGAAGCTGCCGTTCAACACGGCCGAGGACTTCGTCGCCGTGACGCTGTTCGCCAACATTCCCGAGCTGCTCGTCGCGCATCCCTCGGTGCCGTTCGACTCGATGGACGGCTTCGTGAAGTACGCCAAGGCGAATCCGGGCAAGCTGTCCTACTCCTCGGCGGGCGTCGGCACGCTGCCGCACATCACGATGGAGCTGCTGCTGCGGCCCGCGGGCCTGCAGGTGACCCACGTGCCGTACAAGGGCGCCGCTCCGGCTTTCACCGACCTGCTCGCGGGCGTGGTGCAGCTCAAGTACGACACTTATGCGACGAGCGCGCCGATGCTCAAGCAGGGCAAGCTCAAGGTGCTGGCCACGGCCGGACGCCAGCGGCTGCCGCAGCTTCCCGGCGCGCCGACGGTCGCCGAGTCCGGCTTCCCCGGCTACGAGGGCTACCTGTGGATCGGCGCGCTCGCGCCGCGCGGCACGCCCGCCGAAGCCGTCGGCGCCCTCTCGCAGGCGCTCACGAACGCGGCGCGCTCGCCGAAGGTGACCGCCCGCTTCCAGGCCGACGGCGTCGAGGTGCCGCCGGCCGGGCCCGAGGCGTTCTCGCGGCTGATCGACGAGGAGCTCAAGCTCTGGCCGCGCGTGGTGCGCGAAGCGAACATCAAGGCCACCGACTAGTTGGACGTCGAGGCGATCGTCTTCGACCTCGGCGGCGTGCTGGTCGAGATCGACATTCGCAGGGCCTGGCAGCGCTGGGCCGCGGCCGCCGGCCGGCCCGTGGAAACGATCTCCTCGCGCTGGAAACAGGATGCGGCCTATTGGGCCCACGAGCGCGGCGAGCTCGATGACCGCGGCTTTTTCTCGCACCTGCGAAAAACACTGCAGCTGGACATCGAAGAGGCCGAGATGCTCGCCGGCTGGAACGCGGTGCTCGGCGAGCCGCTGCCGGGCGTCGAGCCGCTGGTGCGGCGCCTTGCGGCTCGGTATCCGCTCTACGTCTTCTCCAACACCAATCCGGCGCACATCGCGCACTTCACGCCTCGCTACCAGCGTTTACTTGATTCCTTCAGGAAAGTCGTCACTTCGTGCGAAATCGGAGCGCGCAAACCCGACCCCGAGGCTTTTCGCCGCCTCTTGAAGCTCGTGGGCGCGAACCAGGTGCTGTTCTTCGACGACCTGGAGGAGAACGTGGCAGGGGCGCGAGCGGCGGGCCTGCGCGCCCACCGCGTCTCGAGCCCCGCCGAGATCGAGGCTATTTCAGGAGCTCTGCGGCCGGCACGTAGGGAGCGCTGACCGCCGCGGCGACCTCGGCGTGCGTCACCTTGCCGCGGGCGACGTTCAGGCCGTTCCTCAGGTGCACGTCGTCGGCGAGGGCGCGCTGCCAGCCCTTGTCGGCGAGCGCGAGCACGAACGGCAGCGTGGCGTTGTTCAGCGCATAGGTCGAGGTGCGCGGCACCGCGCCCGGCATGTTGGTGACGCAGTAGTGCACCACGTCGTCCACCACGTAGGTCGGGTCGGCATGCGTCGTCGGCCGGGATGTTTCCAGGCAGCCGCCCTGGTCGATCGCGATGTCGACCGCCACCGAGCCGGGCTTCATCGCCTTCACCATCTCGCGCGAGACGAGCTTCGGCGCGGCGGCGCCGGGCACCAGCACCGCGCCGATCACCAGGTCGGCCGACAGCACGTGGCTCTCGAGGGCGTCGCGGCTGGAGTAGACGGTGACGATCCTCGCGCCGAATTCCTTCTCCAGGTTGCGCAGGGCTTCCAGGGATCTGTCCAGCACGTAAACCCTCGCGCCCGCGCCGACGGCCATGCGCGCGGCATTCGAGCCGGAGACGCCGCCGCCGAGGATGGTGATCTTCGCCGGCGGCACGCCCGGCACGCCGCCGAGCAGGATGCCCATGCCGCCGCGCTCCTTCTCCAGGCAGCTCGCGCCGACCTGCACCGACATGCGCCCGGCGACCTCCGACATCGGCGCGAGGAGCGGCAGGCCGCCGCCGGAGCGCGTCACCGTCTCATAGGCGATGCAGATCGCCCCGCTCTTCATGAGGTCCTCGGCCTGGGGCCGATCCGGGGCGAGATGCAGGAAGGTGAAGAGCACGTGCCGCTGCCCGATCTTCGCGCGCTCCTGGCGCTGCGGCTCCTTCACCTTGACGATCAGCTCCGCCTCGGCCCACGGGTCGCCGATGCGCGCGCCGGCCTTCTCGTACGCCGCATCGGGCATGCCGATGCCCAGCCCGGCGTTTCTTTCCAGGACCACTTCGTGGCCGTGGGCGACGAGCTCGCGCACCGAGGTCGGCGTGAGGCCGACGCGGTACTCGTGCGTCTTGACTTCCTTCGGTACGCCGACGATCACCGCGGCTTCGATTGGCCGAGCGCTTCCGCGATCGAGGTCTGCTCGCCGAGCTCGATCTTCGCGATCTGGTTGCGGTGCACCTCGTCGGGGCCGTCGGCGAAGCGCAGGGTGCGCGCGTGCGCGTAGGCGTAGGCGAGGCCGAAGTCGTCCGACACCCCGCCGCCGCCGTGCACCTGCATCGCCCAGTCGATCACCTTGAGGGCGACGTTCGGGGCGAACACCTTGATCATGGCGATCTCCTTCCTCGCCACCTTGTTGCCGACCGTGTCCATCTTCCACGCCGCGTTCAGCACCATGTAGCGCGCCGCGTCGATCAGGATGCGCGACTCGGCGATGCGCTCGCGCGTCACGCCCTGCTCCGCCACGCTTCTCCCGAAAGCTATCCTTTGGGAGGCTCTCCGGCACATCTTCTCCAGCGCGCGCTCGGCCTGGCCGATGAGGCGCATGCAGTGGTGGATGCGTCCCGGCCCGAGCCGGCCCTGCGCGATCTCGAAGCCACGGCCCTCGCCGAGCAGGATGTTGGATGCCGGCACGCGCACGTCCTTGAGCTGGATCTCCATGTGGCCGTGCGGCGCGTCGTCGTAGCCGAACACCGGCAGATGCCGCAGCACCTTGATCCCCGGCGTGTCGGCCGGCACCAGGATCATCGACTGCTGGCTGTGGCGCGAAGCATTGTCCGGGTCGGTCTTGCCCATGACGATGTAGACCTTGCAGCGCGGGTCGCCGGCGCCGCTCGACCACCACTTGACGCCGTTGATGACGTAGTCGTCGTCCTTGCGAAGGATCCTCGTTTGAATGTTCGTCGCGTCGGAGGAGGCGACCGCGGGCTCGGTCATCAGGAACGCCGAGCGGATCTTCCCCTCGAGCAGCGGCTCGCACCACTGCTTGATCTGCGCGGGCGTGCCGTACTTGAGGATCGTCTCCATGTTGCCGGTGTCGGGCGCCGAGCAGTTGAACACCTCCGGCGCCCATTCGACGCGGCCCATGATCTCGCAGAGCGGCGCGTACTCGAGGTTGGTCAGCTCGCCGCCGTGCGTCTTCGGCCGCCACAGGTTCCACAGCCCGGCGGCGCGCGCCTTGGGCTTCAGCTCCTCGATGACCGGCACCACCTCCCAGCGCTTGCTGCTGCGCGTGTGCGCGTGGAACTTGTGCTCGTTGGGATAGACATGCTCGTGCATGAACGCCGTCACGCGCTTGCGCAGGTCCTGGACTTTCGGCGAATAGTCGAAGTTCATGCGGCTCTCCTCAGAATTTTTTCAACCTGCTGCCAGCCGAGCTCGGCCATCGGCCGGGCGCGCGAGCCGGCGTCGCGCGCGTGCGCCGAGGCGGCGGTGCCGTCGACCACGCGCTTGAGTATCCCCTGCAGGATCGCGGCGATGCGGAACAGGTTGTAGGCGAGATAGAAATCCCAGTGCGACGGGTCGATTTCCCCTCTCCCGGTCCGTTCGCAATATCGCTTCACGTAGGCGCTCTCGGTGGGAATTCCCAACGACGGCAAGTCCAGGCCGGCGATGCCGCGGAACTGGCCGGGCGGAATGTGCCAGCTCATGCAGTGGTAGGCGAAGTCGGCGAGCGGATCGCCGAGCGTCGAGAGCTCCCAGTCGAGCACCGCGAGGATGCGCGGCTCGCTCGGATGGAAGATGGTGTTGTCGAGCCGGTAGTCGCCGTGCACGACGGTCGTGCCGGTCTCGGGCGGAATGTTCTTCGGCAGCCACTCGATCAGGTGGTCCATCGCCTCGACGCGCTCGGTCTCCGAGGCGCGGTACTGCTTGGTCCAGCGCGCGACCTGCCGCTCGATGTAGTTGCCGGGCTTGCCGAAGCCCTCCAGGCCGATCTTCTGGTAGCTCAACGAGTGCAGCTGGGCGATGACGCGGTTGAGCTCGTCCCAGATCGCATGGCGCTCGGCCTTCGACATGCCGGGCAGGCTCTGGTCCCAGAGCACGCGGCCCTCGACGCAGTCCATGACGTAGAACGCGGTGCCGAGTACCGACTCGTCCTCGCACAGGACGTGGGGACGCGCCACGGGGTAGCCGATCTTGTACAAGGCTTCGATGACCCGGTATTCGCGGTCCACCGCGTGCGCGGAGGGCAGCAGCTTGCCGGGCGGCTTTCGCCGCAGCACCAGCTTTCGCCCGTCGGCCGCGCTCAGGCGGTAGGTGGGATTGGATTGCCCGCCCTTGAACTGCTCGACCTCGCGGATCTTCATCCCGAGGAAGCGCTCCAGGGCGGCCACGTCGATGCGATGGCGCTCCTCGACGGGCTTGGTGCCGATGAACTGCTCGAACACGAGCGCGAGCTTAACCTAGAATAATTCGCATGCGCCGCTTCTCGGTGAGCCACCTCAAGGGGTCGAAGTTCGCCCGGCGGGGCCTGCGCAGCTACTTCGAGTACCGCGACCTCGGCATCAAGCGCGCCACCGGCGGCAAGGTGGTCGCGCACGTCATCCGCGCCCGGCCGGGAAGCGCGCCGCACGGCGAATGGCACCTGCACGACTGCGAGGCGCAGTTCGTCTACGTGCTGAAAGGCTGGGTGCGCTTCGAGTACGAGGGCGTGGGCGAGGTGCTGATGAAGGCCGGCAGCTGCTTCTACCAGCCGCCGCGCATCCGCCACCGCGAGATCGCGCACTCGCGCGACGTGCAGATGCTGGAGGTCGTCGCGCCGGCGAACTTCAAGACGCGTGCCGTCAAGTTCGGGGACGGAGCCCTAACTCCTAAAGCTACGCGCCGCCGGAGTTAGGGCTCCGTCCCCGAACTTGCAGCCGGAAGGTCACCGGGCCGTCGTTCACGAGGCTGACCTGCATGTGCGCGCCGAAGCGGCCGGTTTTGACCGCGATTTCCTTTCCGACCAGAAGAACGAACAGATCAAAAAGGCGCTTGCCGTCGTCGGGAGCGGCGGCGGAGGAGAAGCTCGGCCGCAGGCCGCTGTCGGTGTCCGCGGCGAGGGTGAACTGCGGCACGGCCAGCAGCTCGCCGCGCACGTCCTGGAGCGAGAGGTTCATCTTGCCCTGGCCGTCGGAAAACACGCGGTAGCCGGCGACCCGCTCGGCGAGCCGCCGCGCCTCCGCCTCGCCGTCGCCGCGCTCGACCCCGACCAGGGCGAGCAGCCCCGGGCCGATGGCCGCCACCTGCTCGCCGGCGACGGCGACCGCCGCCTGCGAGACCCTTTGGATCAAGGCGATCAGGCGATGATGTCCGGGATCAGCCGGGCGCGCAGGCGCTGGATCTGGTCCTTGAGGACGAGCTTGCGCTTCTTCAGGCGCTGCAGCTGCAGGCGGTCCTGCGTCGGATCCGCGGCCAGGCGGTCGATCACGTCGTCGAGGTCGTGGTGCTCGATCTCGAGGTCGTGCAGCCGGCTGCGGATCTGCGCCTTCTCGTCCTCGGTCAGGGGGGAGTCGGTCACCGGCAAAATGCTAGTACTATTCGCCCCTTTTTGAGCATTTTGGGGACACCATGAAGCGCAAATACGGATCCGCGCTGCAGCGCGAGTCGCTCGCCGAGAAGATGATGCGCGAGGCCGCCCGGCAGATGCAGGACAACAGCCACAACTACGGCTCGACCTCGCGCAAGGGCGCGGTCTCGCGCGGCAAGGTGCGCAGCCGGGCGCAGCGCCGCACCGCCGGGAAATAGTCACGCGATAGTCCGAACGGCGCCCGGCGGCCTACCGGGGGTGTCGCACCCCCGGCCGATCATGGCGCCATGGGCAACCGGCTCCAGCGTCGCGCCTTGCGCAAGGGCGCGCGGCTCTTGGGAAGCGAGACGCGGCTGCGCGACATGCTCGACGCGCCGCCCGGCGCCTTCGTGCGCTGGGTCGAGGGCGACGAGCCGATGCCGGCGCCCGCGTTCGCCATGCTGCTCGACTTCCTCTCCGACATGGAGTCCGGAAAGCTGCCGCCGCATTAGTATCGTCGCCGTGCGCCTGCTGAGCTGGAACGTGCAGTGGTGCCGCGGCCTCGACGGGCAGGTCGATCCGGCGCGTATCGTGCGCGAGGCGCGGCGCCTCGCCGATCCCGACGTGCTGTGCCTGCAGGAGGTGAGCATCGGCTTCGCCGACCTGCCGGGCAGCGGCGGCGAAGACCAGGTCGACGCGCTGCGGCAGCAATTGCCCGGCTATGCGGTCTTCTACGCCGCCGCGGTCGACGTGCCGGGCGCCGGCGGCGGCCGGGCGAGGTTCGGCAATGTCGTCGCTTCGCGGCTGCCGGTCGGTCGCGTGCTGCGCCATACGCTGCCCTGGCCGCCGTCGAGCGCGCCGAGCATGCCGCGCGTGGCGCTCGAGGCGACGGTGCAGGCCGCCTTCGGCGCCGTGCGCGTGACGAGCACGCACCTCGAGTACTACTCCAGCCGCCATCGCGCAGCGCAGATCGAGCGGTTGCGCGAGGTCCATTGCGAAGTCCGCGAAGAAGCATCGGGCGAAGAGGCGAAAGGGCCCTTCCGGCGACTGGCGCGGCCGCGAAGCGCGATCGTGTGCGGCGACTTCAACATGCCGCCCGAGGACCCGCTGCACGCGCGCTTCCTGGAAGCGTTCCTCGAAGACACGCCGAAGCTCCTCGACGCCTGGGAGGCGCTGCATCCCGGCGAGCCCCATCCGCTCACCTTCCACGTGCACGAGCAAGAGGAAGGCGAAAAACCGTACTGCTGCGACTACGTGTTCGTGAGCGAGGACTTGCGCTCGCGGCTCAAGTCGATCATGGTTGACGGCATGAACCGCGCCTCGGACCACCAGCCGGTCGTCGTGGAGCTCGCTTGAAGGTCACGCGGCTCGCCGACGCGCTCGGTGCGGAGATCGGCGATGTCGACGTTTCCTCGCCCCTTGCCGAAAAATTGGTTGAGGAAATAAGAAAATCCTGGCTGGAGCACCTCGTGCTCCGCTTCCGCGGCCAGTCGCTCGGCGATGCGCAGCTCCTCGCCTTCAGCCGGCGCTTCGGCGAGCTCGACCCGCCCGGGCCGAATCCCTACGGGCGCCCGTATCTCGCCGACCATCCGGAGATGAACGTCATCTCGAACATCCGCGAGGGCGGCGTGCCGATCGGCGGGCTGGGCGACGGCGAGGCGGTCTGGCACGCCGACATGACCTACGTCGAGAAGCCGCCGATGGGCGCGATGCTCTATGCGCTCGAAGTGCCGCCGAGCGGCGGCGACACCTGGTGGGCGAACCTCTATCTCGCCTACGAGACGCTGCCCGGCGAGCTGAAGGCGCAGGTCGAGGGGCGCAGCGCCGTGCACGACGCGACGTACAACAGCGCCGGCGAGCGGCGCAAAGGCTACGCCGAGGTCAGCGACCCGCGGCGCGCGCCCGGCGCGCGCCATCCGCTCGTGCGCACGCATCCCGAGACCGGACGGCGCTGCCTGTTCCTCGGCCGGCGGCGCAACAGCTACGTCGAAGGCCTGGCGCTCGCGGAAAGCGAGCGGCTGCTCGACGCGCTCTGGGCGCATGCCACGCAGCCGCGCTTCACTTTCCGCCAGCAATGGCGCGCCGGCGATCTCATCCTCTGGGACAACCGCTGCACCCTGCACCGGCGCGACGCCTTCGATCCGGCGGCGCGGCGCCTGATGCACCGCACGCAGATCAAGGCTGCCTGAGCAGGCTGCGGATTTCCTCGACGCGGCGGCGATTCACGCCGAAGTCGCGCCGGCCGAGCCGCGACGCCGAGCGCACGTGCAGCACTCCGCCCGCCTTCAGGAACTCGACGTCGTCCACGTAGCGCAGGAGCGGCGTGCGGAACTCGGCGTACAGGTAGTCCGGCGCCTCGCGGATGACCGTGACCCGCGGCAGGCGCTCGAGGGCATGCCTCAGCTCGCCGATCGTTCCGGCGAAAGCGAGCGGCGCGATGTAGTGCTCGCGATCGCCCGGGTCGGCCTGCGAGGAGACGCAGTTCGGCGAGCGCTTGCAGGGCGCGAGGCGCCCGTCGCGCGCTCCCAGGTTCTTCGGCGGCCGCCAATCGAACATGGCGGCGGATGCTACCATCGGCGCACGGGAGGAAGCCGATGGAAATTTCCGCGCAACAGCTCGCCGAGCTCCTGCTCGGCATCGCTCGCGCCCAGGCGGCGATGGTG
>Ga0310810_10000291_pt1 | contig 52472 bp, 45 predicted proteins | sample NCmetagenome_FD_207641 | JGI IMG/M metagenome (GOLD analysis project Ga0310810, IMG submission 207641) | Soil microbial communities from experimental microcosm in Duke University, North Carolina, United States - NC | ecosystem: Engineered > Artificial ecosystem > Soil microcosm > Unclassified ...
CCGTGATCCCGATCGACGCTATCAGTCGGCGGCGGATCTTGCGGCCGATCTTCGTGCCTGCATCGAGGGCCGGCTCCCGACAACGGTCTCGGTCGCTCGGGCTCCCTCGTCTGCTGCCGCTCCACTCATCGTGGCCGAAAGCCCTGATCGCCGTTTCGTCGCCCTCAGCCTGTTGGGCGGCACCGTCATCGTGCTCGACTCCACAACGGGCGCGCCGCTCACTGAGGTGCGCGGCGACGGTACAGCGATCGTTCGTCTGGCGTTCGATGCCGATGGCGGTCTACTCATTGGCCGGGCCGGGGGACGCGTCGAGCGCGTCGCCGTGCGCGCTCCTTCCTAGGACGCTTCCGCCAACCGCTCTTCAGCGCCCGCCTTCATCGTCGAGGCGAGCACGGCATAGACCGTGGCCCACGCATCTTTGACTTCTGGCGTAAAGGCCGGTCCGAGGCCTTTTTCGAGCGTCCACAGCAGCGCTGCCCCGACCGTCTCATAGTGGCTGTCAGCGACGCCGTAGTCCGCGTGGCGACGGCCGAGGTCCTGCAGAACCGGGATGAGTCGATCAAGTCGCGGAAGTCCCTTCACAGCGGCGGTCAGCATCACCACAAGCTTGCGGCGCTGATCGACCATATTCCCGGTGAACATCGACTCGAGCAGGGGGTCGATCTCGAAGAGGCGTCGATAAAACAGCATCGCCACGTCGTCGGCAATTGGGGCGACGACGGCGAAGGTCTTCTGCACGAGTTCAATCTGAGTCATCGTCGGCATTGGGGTTTCCTCTCTTTGACACCCAATGCGACGTTTCGCCGGAAACCAGCTAACGGCCTTCGCGGCCGTGTGTCTTATGTGCCAACGCGTGAAGTCTTGCCGGGGAGGATGTTGGCGAGGCTGAGCAGTTCATCATGTGAAGGAAATTTGCCGAGGCCGGCGAGGCCCTCTGTGGCGCACTCGATGTGCGACCACCTGACGATCCCGTCGCGGTCGATGAGGAACTGGCCTTTGAGCTGAGTGAAGGTCGCTTCATTCTCGCGGAGATCGGTCGGTGTTGGCTGATAGCCGTCCAAGGCCGAAAGCGCCTGTGCGGCGGCTGGTATGGGCAGGGGGGCCGGTAGTTCACCAGTCGGATTGATGAAAGTGTTCTGGACCGCCTCCATCATCTCTGGCGTGGGCGTCGGCCGCGGTACCCCGTACGAGCGATGCGTCGTCAGCTGCGGATCGGCACCGAGCGCCAGGCGCGTGGGCCTGAACTTGAAATACAAGCGCGCGTTGTCCAACTCAGTGCCGACGATGGCGAGTGAATCGATGCCGAGGGATTTCAGTTCGTCCGCCGTTGCCGCCATCTTCGCCATCGAGCGCCGGCAGAACGGGCAATACAGGCCTCTAAACAGACCGAGCAACACCGGTGTCTTGCCACGGTAGTCGGCCAATGAAATCGTCCGCTCCTCGTGCACGGCTGGCACGACGAAGTCGGGTGCACGATCGCCGGATTGAACGGGCATTTGGCTATGGGTCGTCACGTGTCGGCCTCCTCATCAACACAAGAAGGGCAAGAGCAGAAGGGTATCAGGATCGATACCTGTCCGTTCACACAGCTGTCGCGCGCGTTCCATGAGTTCCTCCGCCCGCGCGCGATCGCCGCGGTCCAGATGGATCGTGGCGAGCCCGTCGTAGCACGGCAGGATCAACTGCGGCTCACCGATTCTTTCCGCCAACGCCAGCGCTTCGCGATACGTCTCCTCCGCTTTCGTCAGCTCGCCGCGGCATTGATGAATTTGCGCGATGACGACGAGCGGTACCGCGAGGTGGTCGAGTTGACCCAGTTCGCGGTCGAGCGCCGCTGCGGCATTCGCCGCTTCGAGGCCTTCGGTGTCGCAGCGCTCGGTCAATGCGCAGTACGCGGCGGCCAGGTTCGCGTAGATGTACGACTGGAGTGAAGCCGCACCGATTTTCGAGGCGATGTCGAGCCCCTTGAGCGACACGTCGATCGCCCGCTTGGGTTCGACCGAGCTGTACACGACGCCGAGATTCGCGTAGGCCCGGCACGCGACGTCGAGGAGTCCGAGATCCTGGGCAGTTGCGAGACTCCGTTCGATTCGCTCGCGCGCCGCATCGAGCTGACCGGAGCGCGCGAGCGCGACGCCGATCGTGTTCGTTGCCTGCGCGATCGCCGTCGTCGCCGCGGTTCGGATGCTGGCCGCATCGGCGCCAGGCTCGGTGAGTGCGCGCTCCGCAGCCTGCAATGCGCGCTCCGACCATTCGACGGCCTGAGTGTTGTCGCCGCTGCGAAAGGCGGCCAATCCCAATTCCTGATACAGGTGAGCGGCCTCGATGTGGGCAGGTGAGCCCGTGATCTGTTCAAGGGCGCGCCGGTACGACGCCATCGCTTCCGCACGATCACCGGCGTGCCAATGGAGTGTGCCGGTCTTGCGGGCGATGCGTGCCTGATCGGCGGTCGCTCGCGCGGCGCGATATCCGCCGTTCACCTGTTCGTACAGTTCCATCGCCTCGCTGCGTTTGCCCAGCAGCGCCAGCAAGTCCGCGAGCCGCTCCTGCACTGGCCGTTGCTCGTCGTTGTGTCCGTTCGCTTCCTGCAACACCTCCAGTGCGCGACGATAGTGCTGCACCGCCTCTTCGCTCGCGTACATGGCATGTGCCGCGTCGCCAGCTGCGATCAGAGCACGACCGGTTCGGGACGGATCGGCCAGGCGGCCGGCCCAGTACAAGTGATGAGCGATTCCGGCCACCTGCAGGCGCGACTCGTGATCGCGACGCGTCATCGCATCGGCAACTCGCAGGTGCAGACGCTGGCGATGCTGTTGAGGAATTGCCGCCGTCAGCATCTGGCAGGTCAATTGCTGCGCGAAGCGCCAGGTGATATCGCGACGGCCAGAAGGGCCCGTCAGGATCCGAGCCCCTTCCGCTTCATGAAGTGCCGCCGTCAACCTTTCGCTATCGACCTCCGCGACCTCTTCGAGCAAGTCAGGTTCGAAGTGATGTCCGAGCAGCGCGGCAGCGCTCAGGATGTTGAGCGTCGCGGATGACACGCGCTTGATCCTGCGCTCCAGAACGACGCGCACCGTGTCCGGCAGCTCCATGTCATCCAGATCGAGGTCGCGTATCCACTCGTTCCGCGCATCGAAGAGTCGTCCTTCGTCTTTCAGGTGCCGGAACAACTCGACGACGAAGAATGGGTTTCCGCCCGTGCGATCGGCGAGCTTCTGTACGAGCCGTGCTGGCGGGTTCGGCTTGCCGAACGAGGCGAGCGCACTCTGTACCTCGGCGTGCGTGAACGGACGCAAGACGATAGAGCGGGCCTGTCGTTTGGTGACGAGTTGATCGAGCGCCGCCTTGATAGCCTGCGGCGTGAGAACCTCGCGCGTCTGACCGCGGAATCGATCGAGCAGGCTGTGAAACGTGCCTTTACTTGGCGCAACCGGCGGAGCCTCCATCTCGCGGTACGCCGCGATGATGACGATCGGAAGGCTCGCGAGATGCTGCGCCAGGTGCTGCGTCAACTGCAACGTCGACTCGTCCGCCCACTGAAGATCGTCGATGAAGATGACGAGGGGCATGAACCGGCTGCTGCGCGTCAGGAACTCGCGGACATTCGTGAACAGGTACCGTTGTCGCAGCTCCGGTGGCAGCGCCATTGGCGGCGCCACATCCGGGAAGAGGCGACGTAGCTCGGGCATCAGCTTCGCTAGCTCCGGTGCGCTCGCCTTGATCGCTTGCTGAAACGACGCAGCCGGCATCAGCCGGGACGCGTCTTCGAGCACCTCCGTGTACGCGATGAGCGCCGGTGTGTCCTGCTGCTCATGACATCGGCCGACCAGGGTTTGATATCCACGCCGGCGCGCCAGAGCCAGCGCTTCTTCGGCAAGCCGAGTCTTGCCGACCCCGACATCGCCGTAGAGCAGGACGACACCGCCACAACCGGACGTTGCCTCGTTGAAGATCTGAAGCAGTTGCGCGCGCTCGCGATCGCGCCCGATGAGTGTGTTGTCGCCGTCGTTGGTCGTCCCATCGATCGCGGCCGACAGGCGCGATGTTGACGAAGAGAGATCGGCGGAGATCTTTCGGATCGCGCTGCGCACGTCGCCGAAGGATTGAAACCGTGCTGCCGGCTCGTTTGCGAGCAGTCGTGTCGCGAGTGGATCGAGCGCGGCCGGAATCGGCGGCCGATGATTGTGGAGCGTCGCGACCGGGTCATGGAGAATGGCCGCAAACGTGGCGTCGATACTCGTACGTTTGAACGGGTTGTTGCCCGAGACCATCTCACACAGCAGAATGCCGAACGCAAAGATGTCGGAACGACGATCTGCGGGCTCGCCGCGGATCTGCTCGGGCGCCATATACGCTGGCGTGCCGGTCACGAGGTTCTCGGTCGGGGCAATTGCGACGGTCACGGCCTGGTCAATCGCGTCGCTGTGCGGCAGGCGCGCGGCCAACCCGAAGTCCATGACCTTGACGTGTCCGTCCTCGGTCAGCATGACGTTCGCTGGCTTGAGGTCGCGGTGCACGACGCGCCGTTTGTGTGCCGCATCGAGCGCCTCGGCGATCTCTTCCGCGACGCGGAGTGCATCGGCCAGCGGCAGTGCCCCGCCGCGCAGCCGCCGTTCGAGCGACTCCCCACGCACGTATTCCATGGCGATGCAGGCACGACCGTTGAGCGTCGTGACTTCGTAGATCGAACAGATGAACGGATGGTCGAGTGCGGCGGCAGCGCGCGCTTCGACGAGTAACTGGTCGAGGTCATCGGTCTCGCCCGGCGCGGTAATGAACTTGAGCGCGACTTTGCGGTCGAGCATCACGTCGTCGGCGAGACACACCTCGCCCATGCCTCCGCTGCCGATGATTTCGAGGATCTGATAACGCTCCCGCGCCACCACGTGAATGTTAGTGCGGGTATCGGCGGAGTGGAGCCCGGCTTCGCGTCCTAGTCGTCTCCGCCAATAAGTGGCAGGTAGAGCCGGATGCGCGTTCCCTCTCCCGGTGAGCTGTCCACCTGGAGAAAGCCACCAGCCATCGTGATGATCTGATTGACGATCGACATGCCGAGCCCACGTCCCTGCGTGCCCTTTGTGCTGAAGAACGTCTCGCACATGCGCTCGCGGGTGGCCCGGTCCATGCCGATACCGGTGTCTCTCACTTCGACCACAACAAATGTGGCCTGGCACTCAGCGCTGCGGCCCACGATCTCTTCCCGGAGCTCCACCGTGACCACGCCGCCGGCGGGCATCGCGTCGCGAGCGTTGATCACCAGGTTGAGGATCGCACGCTCGAGTTGAATCGGGTCCATGAGTATGCGGCTGGCACTCTTCGGGACGATGGTCTCCAGGCGTACGTTGACGCCGGCTGCGGCCCGGAGCAGGGGCATCGACACGTTGACGATCTCGGCGGGGTTGAACACGCGGGCGCGGTTGGCGTTGACGCGGCCCAACATCATCAGGTTCTGAGCCAGTCCACGACCTCGATCGGCGATGCTGGCCAGCTCGCTCGTCAGCCGGTTCACTTGCGGCACATCGCCGGCCGCGTCGTTGAGTAACTCGGCGTAGCCAAAGACCGCGTTCAGCACGTTGTTGAAGTCGTGGGCCACGCCCGCCGCCAGGCGACCCATTTCACCGAGTTGTTGCAGCTCGACGAGATGCGCGCGATGCACTTCGAGCGCGGTCTCGGCACGCACCCGTTCGGCCTCCGCGTACAGGCGCGCGACGATGTCGCCCACCGATGCCGCAAACTCACATTCCGGATCGGTCCACTCGCGCGCGCTGCCAACATGCTCGTGGCAGACGATGCCGATGATCTCGCCGCCTTGAAGAATCGGAGCGTCGAGCATCGCCGTGATCCCGAGGGGCGCCAGATACGACACACGGAATTCCTCTGACATCGGATCGCCGGCACGATCAACGAATCGGACGACGCGCGAGCTCTCCAGCATCGTGAAGTAGACGGGGAAATCACAGGCGTGCAGGATGGCGCCTTCGTAAATCTCGGCGCGATCGACTTGATGGAGATAGTCGCAGCGTATCGAACGAGGCTGGTCAACGAAGAACCAGACGCTGACCCGCTTGACTTGCAGCGCGCTCGCGGCGGTCGCCGTCACCTCCTTGAGCACATCGCGGAGCGGCCGGTCGTCAGTCACTCGCTCCCGCGACAGGCGGAGCGCCACCGACTTGTAGGCTTCTCTGGTGTCGGCTTCACCCTGGATGATTTGGGTGGACTCGCTCATGGCTCAACCCCTGCGGTTGGCGATGTTACACAAATGACGATCAGCCTTCGGTGACCGAGTAGTGTAGCCCCTCCCGCTCGCGGCGCGCGTTAATCTCCAACTCTTCACTACGGGATTTCAACCACGGCGGACCGTTGCCTCCGATTTGCACGAGCCCGATTAAGATGACGTTCCATGGCCATTTTGATCATTGGCGGTGGAATCTGCGGTCTCGGCACCGCTCTGTTACTTGCACGCGACGGTCACGACGTCACCGTGCTCGAACACGACGCCGACCCAGCACCGGCATCGCTACTCGCTGCATGGGAACGTTGGGAGCGCAAAGGAGTGGTCCAGTTCCGGCAGCCGCACAACTTCATGCCGGGATTGCGCCTGGTACTCGAGTCGGAACTGCCCGACGTCCAGGACGCGCTCGGACGCGCCGGCGCGAATCGGTTCGATCTTCTGAATCCACTCCCGCCGGTGTTCAGCGATCGGTCCCCTCGTCCGATCGACGACAAACTCTGGACGCTCACTGCGCGCCGGCCGGTTGGTGAGTGGGTCTTCGCGGATATCGCTCAGCGCGAGCCTCGTGTCACGATCCGCCGCGGAGTGGCTGTCGCCGGGTTTCTCACCGGACCGTCAGCGGCCGACGGCATTCCTCACATCGTTGGCGTCCGTACATCCGATGGCGAGTCGCTTCGTGCCGATCTCGTGATCGATGCCATGGGACGCCAGTCGCGCAGCCCGCAGTGGCTGGCGGCGATTGGTGCGCGTCCGCCGTACGAGGAGCAGGAAGACTGCGGGTTCACCTACTACACGCGCTATTTCAGCGGGACCATCCCGCAGCGTCGCGCGTCAACCCTCATGGCGATCGGGTCGATCACCCTGCTGACCTTGCCGGGCGACAACGACACCTGGTCGGTCACCATCTTCGTCGCGACCGGGGATCAGCCGCTCAAGACTCTTCGACACGAAGATCGGTGGACGCGCGTGATTGGTGCGTGCCCTCTTCATGCGCACTGGCTCGACGGACGTCCGGACACTCCAGTGCTTGCGATGAGCGGCATCGCGGATCGATATCGCCGCTTCGTGGTTGACGAGGTCCCGATCGTAACCGGGTTCGCAGCCGTCGCAGATGCCTGGGCGTGTACCAATCCATCGGCTGGCCGCGGCCTGACGGTTGGGTTTCTTCAGGCGCGGCAGCTGCGAGATGCCTTGCGCGCGTCCGGCGATGATCCGCGGGCCTTTGTCGAGGAATTCGATCGACGCACGGAGGCCGAGATTACGCCGTGGTACCGCGCACAGATCGCGCTCGACCGTGCGCGATTCGCCGAGATGCAGGCGATTCGCGAAAACCGCGAGGTGCCCCCGCCGGACAACGATCTGGCGCGAGGCATCGTGTCGCTGATGTCGGTACTCATCGCGGATCCGGACCTGTTTCGCGCTGGGCTCGAATACATCGGGACGATTACGCCGGTGCAGAAGATTCTCGCGCGTCCAGACGTCGTGCAGCGGATGGCCGCCGCGCGCGAAGCGTTGAAGGATAAGCCGCGCCCGCCAATCCCCGGCCCGAGCCGCGAGCAATTGCTGCAACTGGTGAGCTGAACGAGCGCGACGTTCTGAGAAGACGGACTACGGAGCCGCTGCGCCCTGACCGTGAGCACGATGTCGTTCGCTTGACCCTCGAGGATTGGATTGCATAGCCTGTCAGCATCGTGATCCCGGGGAAGCTCGTTCGTTTCTTGGAGCAATACGCCAACGTGGCGTATGCAGGCATCCGTGATCGCGACCTGGTGCCGTTCGGTCATCGCGTCTGCGGTTGGCACGTTGGCGCGGACCAACGCACGATGAGCATCCTCGTGCCTGAAGAGTTTCGCGAGCGCCTTGTGGACGCGCTCCTGCACAACCGAGAGCTCGCCGTCACCGTCGAGGAGTTCCCGTCACACGAGACCTATCAATTCAAAGGTCAGTATCTGCACCACCGCGTCGCGCAGAGCGAGGACAGCGAGATCGTCGAGCGCGTCAGACGTCGTTTCGTCAAGAGCCTCAGGCCCTTGTACCCGGAGGCTCCTGTTGACGTGCTGAACGCGTTTGTATCTCCGCCAGCAGTCGTCATCGAATTCGAGGTCCTCGAGATCTTTTTGCAGACGCCCGGCCCCGGTGCGGGAACGCGCCTTGTGCCACCGATCGAGTCCTGAAATGCCGTTGACTCGACTCCCATCGGAAATTCGTCCCGTGCTCGAAAATGGAACGCCGAGCGTGATGGTGACGTGCTCGGCCGACGGGAAACCAAACACCACCGTCATCTCGCAGGTCTACTACGTCGACGAGACGCACGTGGCGCTTTCGTTTCAGTTCTTCAGCAAGACGATTCGGAATGTTCGCGAGAACCCCCGCGCATTCGTCTGCGTCTTCGATATCGCCGGCCAGGCGCACTGGGCGCTGCAACTCCAATTCGAGCGTTCCGAAACGACCGGACCTGTGTTCGACGCCATGGATATGCAGATCGAGGCGATCGCGTCGATGACTGGCATGTCGGGCATCTTCAAGCTCCGCGCTGCCGACATCTATCGCGTGCTCTCCGTCGAGAGAGTTCAGCACCCGCCATGGACGTGAGTCCAAACATCACAGAGCTGGAGCGGAAGATCGCCGAGGTCCGCATCCTTCAGCGCGTGTCGGCTGACATCAACTCCACGCTCGACCTCGATGAGATCTGCGACATCGCCCTGCGGACGATGGACGAGTTGTTTGCGTTTCACCACGCGAACATCCTCATTCTCGAACCCGACAACACGACGTTGAGAGTCATCGCCAGCCGCGGCTACGAGAATCAGGCGGTAGGCGGTCGCGTGGCGGTTGGAACCGGCGTGATCGGCGTGGTGGCGCAGAAGCGCCGGATGATGCACGTCAGCAACCTCGGGCAACAGCGCGCCTACGCCGCGGCACAGCGGCGTGAGATGGAGAAGTCGGGCAGACAGGCGCAGTTGGGCGACACGATCCCGGTGCCGGGTCTTCCCAACGCCGAGAGCCAGATCGCCATTCCGCTGATCATTCGTGACGATTTGATCGGCGTGTTCTCGATCGAGAGTCCTGTGCCGCGCTCCTTCGGGGACCACGATCGAGACCTCGTGACCATCGTTGCCAACCAGATTGCGAGTGCGATCCACAATGCGCGGCTGTACGAGGAGCGACGAGTGGCTGCGGCCGCGCTCCAGGAAGCCAACGCATCGCTGGAGGCCCGAGTCGCCGAGCGCACGGCCGCGCTCGAGCGTGAATTGCGCGTCGCGCAGGCGCTTCTGAAGGAAGCACGCAGTCGCGTGGAAGGGCCATTACTCGGCGACAGCGCTGTTGCCAGCGGCCTGCGCGAGACCGTCGCGCGTCAAGCCAGAGCCGTCGCGCCGTTACTCCTGACTGGACCTGCAGGCTCCGGTAAGGAAGCGGTCGCGCGCGCTGTGCACGACGCGTCCGGACGTTCGGGTGCATTCATCTTCGTGAGCTGCGCCGAACTCAACACGCACGAGTCTCTGTTCGCGAACAGATTCGAGCTCGCATCCGGCGGCACCGTGTTTCTGGATGGCGTCCATGATCTGCCACCTGAGGTGCAGCGAGTGCTGCACGTCACGTTGGAAGAAGGTCAACGCCGGTTCCTTCGCGGGGAATCGAGCGTGCCGGACGTACGAGTCCTTGCCTCGACGACGCATGATCTGCGGGAGCCCCCGCCCGGCGGATTCCTGCCACTCTTTCAGTTGCTCGCGGCGAACCGCGTGATGGTGGCTCCGCTCATCGATCGGCGGGAGGATATCCCCGCCCTCGTCGATCATTTCGTGCGTCAACACGCACGCCGGCTGGGCAAGGTGATCGATCGCGTGTCACCCGACTCGATGCGCAGGCTCGAGGCGTACACGTGGCCCGGAAACATCCGCGAACTGAAGACGGTACTCGAACGAGCGGTGCTCGTCTGCAAGAGCACGGTGCTCGAGGTCGAGGGAGAGCAGTTGAACGAAGCGCTGGCGGTCGGCAGCTATCGCCTTGTCAGCCCGCTCGGGTCGGGTGGCATGGGCGAAATCTGGCTCGCCACACATCGCTTTCTCGTGCGCCCGGCGGCGGTGAAGCTCATTCGTCACGACGTGGCGCCCGGTGCGGCCCGCGAGCAACTGGTGCGTCGTTTCGAGCGCGAAGCACACGTGACAGCCGGTCTGCGCTCGCCGCATACCGTGCAGTTGTACGACTTCGGCGTCAACGACACCGGAAGCTTTTACTACGTGATGGAGTATCTCGATGGCCTCGACCTCCATCGCCTCGTGACACGCTTCGGACCGCAAGCCGCCGAGCGAGTCATCACGCTCATGCGACAAGCCTGCCGGTCGCTCGCCGAGGCGCACGAGCGCGGGCTGGTGCATCGAGACATCAAGCCAGCCAACCTGTTCGTGACACGGCTGGGTACCGAGTTCGATTACTTGAAGGTCCTGGATTTCGGGGTCGTCAAGGAGCAGCAGTCGTCACAGGACGCGACGATGCTCTCTAATCAGGGGATGGTGCAGGGCACGCCGGCGTTCATGCCGCCAGAAATCGTCATGGGCGAGGCGCGCATCGATGGCCGGGCGGATCTGTATTCACTCGCGTGTGCCGCCTACTGGGCGCTGACCGCGCACACGATCTTCGACGCCACCACTCCCGCGCAGATGCTCCTGCAACACGTGCAGGCACGACCGATCCCACCGTCGAAGCGATCGGAGCTGTCCATTCCCCGGCAGCTCGAGACGATTCTGATGACGTGCCTCGAGAAGGATCCGGCGAATCGCCCGGCGTCGGCACTGCAACTCGATCAGCAGCTGGCGCAGGTACGATGCGAGGCCGCCTGGACGAACGAACGGGCGCGGGAATGGTGGGAGACGCACGCGCCGGAGCTGCTAGCTGGTAGCTCGTAGCCAACCACCAACCACCAACCACGAACCACCAACCACCAACCACGAACCACCAACCACCAACCATCTACCAGCTAGCGTGGCCCTTGATCCATGAGCACGATGTCACTCGTGGCATCCTGCTGGCCCACGATCAGTGAGCCATCGCTCGCCCACGTGATGCCGCGAATGCGCGGTCCGATCGGCAGCTCCACGAGCTTGCGGAACGGGGTGGCGGCATCAGGGTCGGCAATCCAGATCGACGTCGCCGCATTGGTGTTCTGACTCGTCACTGCCAGACGACGACCGTCAGGTGACCACGTCACTTGACCATTGGGGAAACCGCCGCTGATCTGGGGCGCTTTGAGTGCCTTCAACGATCCGGGATCTCCGTCCGGCGAAACGAGTGAGAGACCTACGAACGCCGGCCCGGTTGTCGTTGGCTCCAGATAGCCGATGCGATCGCTTGTCGGAGACCACACTGGCTCGCCGGCAGCTCCTGGAATCTTGATTTGCCGTACCTGTCCGTCGGCGACCGACACGCTCCAGAGTCCGGGCCATGTCCCAGCGCCCGCGGCATAAAGGATGGCCGTGCCATCGCGCGACCAGCTCAAACAGCTGACCGGCACCGTCTCGACGACTTTGCGCGGTGAGCCGCCAGCGGTCGCGATGACCCAGATGCCACGCCGTTCACCGCGGTCGGACACGAACGCGACCGTCTGCCCGTCCGGGGATAACGCCGGTCGATCGTCCTGAGACGAACCCGAGGTCAGCGGACGCACGTCGCTCCCATCGAGATTCGCGGTCCAGAGATGCCGATTACCCGCGCGCGTCGAGCTGAACACCATGCGCTTCGACGCTGCGACCGCAGTTGGTTCCAGATCGCCACCAAACCCATCGGTCAACGGCGTCATTCGGCCGGCTTGCGGTCCGCTCGTCTCGATGCGTATCAGCGACTGATGGTTCTCATACCGTGTCGCGACCAGCACGCGTCCGTCGGCCGACACGCGCGGTTCTGCGTATTCGCCCAGACCGAACGTCAGCGGCACCACTGTGCTGCCATTTCGCCACCACATGCCAAGATCGACGCCGGTCGTATCGGCCGAGTAGATAAGCCCGCCGCCTGGAAGCAGCAAAGGAAACATCGCGCGCCTCAGCGTCGTGACGACAGGTTCAGGAGTGCCGCCACTGGCGGCCACGCGATAGATCTCCGTCTGGGCAAGGTTGAAACCGGCCATCACTGGACGAATGTAGTAAATGAATCCGTCGTGCGCCCACGACAGCCAGTGCATGTGCGTGCCGCCGCTGGCCGGTACGATCTCGCGACGGTTCGTGCCGTCGGCGTCTGCCACCCAGATCTCGTCGCCCGCCGTGGCACCCGCACGGATGAACGTCATGCGCGTGCCGTCGGGAGACCACCGCATGGCCACGAATCCCGGATCGAGAAGCGCTCGTGGTGCACCGGCGAATGGCGCGGGGATCTCGTACGTGGCGAAGGCCGTTGTACTGCCGCGAACGCGCGCCGCAACTGCGATGCGGTTACCGTCCGGCGATACTTCCAGGCCGCCGACCCCCGCCGAGCCTGATATGTCGAGGCCCGACGTGGCGGTGAGATTCGTCGGCTCACCTCCTGCCAGGGACTTCACCCAGACGTTTGGCGAACCGCCAGCGTCGGACAGATACGCCACCCACTTGCCGTCGGGTGAGACCACGGGACCGAATTCGCGTGCAGGACCGGCGGTGATTGGGATCATCCGAGAGAACGTCGGCGCGTTCGACGTGTTCGGTTGCCGGCTTGCCGACCACCACCCCCACGATGTTGCGGCAAGCGCAAGCAGCGACGCGGCCGCAACTGCCCACGGCAGCAGTGGGCGCGAGCGCGCCGTGGATGCTCTCGCCTCGTGCGCTGTGACGATTGGCGCGTCGAAATCAGCTCGCGCGTCTCCGATGTCACGCAGCCGCCGCTTTGGGTCTCTCTCGAGACAGCGTCGGATCAGCGTACGCACGCTGGCGGGAGTGTCCGTCGGGAGCGCGGTCCAATCGGGATCGCGGTCCAGGATCGCGACGATCGTGTCCGACAACGTGTTGCGGCCGAATGTCGAACGCCCGACGAGCATCTCGTAGAGCACGCAGCCAAACGCCCAGATGTCCGTCCGTTTGTCGACCATCGACCCGCGCGCCTGCTCGGGGCTCATGTAGGCAGCAGTACCAAGAATCACGCCGTCGCGCGTGTTCACGCCAGTGATGGTCGGCGACTGCGTCAGATCCGGGCGCGCCATGTCGTCGGCGCCCTTGGCGAGACCGAAGTCGAGGACTTTGACGACCCCTTCCGGTGTGATCTTGATGTTGGCCGGCTTCAGATCGCGATGGACGATGCCACGCTCGTGAGCGGCGTCGAGCGCATCGACTATCTGCCGCGCGATCGAGATGACCTCGGCTGGAGGCACTGGCCCTCGCACGATCCGATCGGCAAGCGTCGGTCCTTCGACCAGTTCCATCACCAGCGCTCTCACGTCGCTGGTGTCTTCCAGGCCGTAAATGTTCGCGATGTTCGGATGATTCAGTGCGGCGAGCGTGCGTCCCTCGCGCTCGAACCGTGCGAGTCGTTCCTGCTCACGCGCAACGGCATCCGGGAGCACCTTGATCGCGACGTCGCGACCGAGCTTCAGGTCACGAGCGCGATAGACTTCGCCCATTCCGCCCTTGCCGATTTGGGCGACAATCTCGTACCCACCGAGCCGAGTTCCAGGGGTGAGCGCCACGGGGAAGCGCTGCGATTATAGGAGGAAAGGAGATGACGATGCGCCTGCAGATTGTCACAGCTCTTTCGATCGTGCTCGCCGCGACGGCCGCACATGCCCAGACCGCTGCGTCCTGTGACGTCCCTCATGCGTCAGGTGTTTCGTCGCAGCAACTGATGTCGGGGCAGCGGCCGCGGACATACCGATTGTTCGTCCCGTCTGGATACGACGGCCATCAGCGTTTACCACTCGTTCTCGATCTGCATGGCAGCGGCGGCAACGCGGCAGGGCAAGCACGTAACAGCGGTCTCGAGACGCTCAGCGCCACCGAACGATTCATCGTGGCGACGCTCGAAGCCGAAGGTGGACGTTGGAACGTGCCCGTCCAGAGCGGCAGGCCCGACGACGTGGCCTACGTGTCGGATGTGATCTCGGATGTCGCGAAACGCGTGTGCACTGACGAGACTCGCGTGTATGCGACCGGGTTCTCTGGTGGCGGTCGAATGACGTCGCTGCTCGCGTGTCAGCTCGGGTCTCGCCTCGCTGCAGTCGCTCCTGTATCCGGACTGAGGTTTCCCGGTCCCTGCAGCGGCCGTCCGATTCCGGTGCTCACCTTTCACGGGCTCGCCGATCCGCAGAACCCGTATGACGGACACGCCGAAGGCCGTGGCGCCGAGTGGCTGGAAAGCGTGCCCGATGCGCTTGCGAGCTGGGCGAAACACGACACCTGCAAGGGCGACGCGATCCTCGAAGATCCGCCAGGTCCGCTGTCGACGATGCGCTACGAAGGTTGTGCCAGTGGAACCGACGTTCGCATGATCCGCATCGATGGCCTTGGGCACACCTGGACGAAGACTGAAGTCGACACGACCGGTGTCATGTGGCAGTTCTTCAAGAACCACCGCGGGGTCGCACCGCGATAGCGGCGAGCGCGTGGGGACGACGCGCCGTGTCCAGTCGTTGGCCAAGCCGTCGCACCAGATTCGTCCAGTCGACGCTCTGATTCGCGTCTTCAGCAAGCCGGCGGGCACGTAGGGGACGTTGACGAATGGCGGCCGCCCAGTCTCGGCGACTCTGACCTGTGGAATCGATCGCGACGATCTCGAACACCGGGCCATCCTTGTAGATGGCCACGAGCGCTTCGCCACGTTCGTGGCCGATCTCGATCTCGAAGCGGGCGACGCGGCCCAGCGTGCTCTCGTCGTAGTGGGCAAAGACGCCTTCGACGAGTGGGTGCCCGGAGGCGAAGAAGTCGATGGTTTCTTTCTCGACCGCCTCTTCGCGGTCGAATGTGCCGAGATAGCTGGTGCCGCCTGAGACGCCCGGAAGGCCATCGACCAGTGCCTCGCTGCCGATCTCGATCGCAAACACACGCCGGCCTCGCGGGCGCTCGATGGTGAACCCGAGCCTGGCGCATGCCCTGAGCACGACGTCTTCGTTGAGCGTGTCGAGTTCCGCTGGAACGCGGGCGAGGATCCCTGCGGCCATGTCCGCTCGATATGGGTCGCGATGCAACTGCTGATAGGCGGCGTCGCGGATGCGAGTACGCGCCGCGTGCGCGTCAGCGATCAGTTCGTCCAATCGCTGCGCGGTAAGCGATGCCGCAGGATCGAGTGCGATCTCGTCGATGGCGTTTTCGACATGAATGAGCTGGGGTTCGAGTCCGGCGAGTGGTTCGCGAAAGAGACCCAGAGTCTTGAACAACCGCACGACATCGGCGCCGATTCCGGTTGGTGGATGGAAGTACACGATGTCCACAGGAATACGCCGGCCGATCCGATCCAGCCTTCCGATCCGCTGTTCAACGACCGACGGTTTCCACGGCAGGTCGAAGAGCACCAGTCGGTGACAGAACTCAAAGTTGCGTCCCTCACCGCCGGCTTCCGTGGATACCAGCAGGCTCGGGCCTTCGGGCTCTCTGAATCGGGCGACTTCCAGGTCTCGCTGTGCCGCTGACAGGTCCTCGTGGAAGACGCCGGTCGCCACCTGCGCGCGGTGGCTGAGCGCGGTGCGCAGCATCTCGAGCGTCTCGCGGTGCGCGACGAACACGAGCGTCTTGTCTCCGGCGTTTCGCCAACGTGGCGCCTGCGAGAGCAACCACTCGAGGCGCGGATCGCCGGCGTCCATCGCCTGCGCCTGCTGCCGAAGCTCGCGCTCGTCAGGGCCGAGGACCGCGGCTAGTGCAGCGCCAGACGCCAGCGCGCGACGCACGCGATCGATCTTCTGCCTGCGCACGACCGCATTCGGGGCAGGCATGCCTCGCACAGTTGCCTCGACGGCCGCTCGCATCTGCCACTTCGAGGGTTGATCGATCGCGATCGGCGTCCCGATCCGTGGCGGCAGACCGCCGATGTCAGTGCGACGCGTGGAGCTCGTGCAAGGCGGCAGCGGCGTGGCACTCGCAAGGCGCGATTGGAAGCTCACGTCCTCGGGAAACTCCTCGGGACGAAGCAGCTGCAGCATCCGAAAAAATCCATGCGCATCATCTTCGAGTGGCGTGGCGCTCAAGAGCAGGACATGCCGTCCGAGCGCGGCGATCGGTGCGATCGCGCGCCAGGCAGGATCGCCGGGGTGGCCGGGCGGACGGCGCAGTCGCTGCGCCTCGTCCACGACGAGCAGATCGATGCCCGCTCGCACGGCCTGATCGGTCAGCTGCGGACGCTCGACCAGCATGTCGATCGAAATCACGACACGGCGATGCACGTCGAAGGGGTTGAAGTCGGGACCGAAGTCGCGCGCGACGTCGGCGAGACGCGCGGCATCGAGCAGCGTGAACACCTGGTGGTACTTTCGCCAGAGCTCGCCGAGCCACTGCACCGTCAGAGCGTCTGGTACGACCACGAGACAGCGATCGATCTTCCCGGCGTGCACCAGCCGATTCAGGATGAGCGCGGCCTCGATGGTTTTGCCGAGGCCGACTTCGTCGGCGAGCAGCCAGCGCACCGGATCGCTGGTACTCGCGCGTTCGGCGACATACAACTGGTGCGGAAACAGACGAACGCGTCCGCCCAGAAACGAGCCCAGGCCGTCGGCTTCGCGAAGCGTCAGCAGGTGAAGGATGTCGAGACGGATCGTGAAGTCCTCGAGATCATCGACATCGCCCAACGCGAGCCGATCGAGGAGCGCGCCTTCGAGTTCGAGTGGCCACAGCGCGTGAGACGAAGCCGTTCGTCCATTCGCCAACCGCACGGTCCCGTCAGCGAGTCGCGCGGCGACCGTCGTCTCCTCTCGGGTTTCGATGATGCGAACGGGACGCCCTGGACTCAGATCGACGGGTACCAACGCGTCTGTGCCGGCAGCCAGCCGCAGTGTCTGGCCCGAGCGTGGAAACTCGACGACCAGCGCTCGGGTCTCGAAACCTGTGACGCGTCCGATGCCCAGCTCGGGGTTGAAGCGGTGAGTGAGGTAGTCGCCTGTTTTCCAGTTCACCGGACGGACCAAGCACCAAGCACCAGGACCAAGGACTACATGCGGTTTGGATCGATGCCCCAGCCGCTCAGAATCGCAGCCTCGTCGGCAGCGCTCGTGGCCTTCTTGAAGCGCGCGCCCGATTGTCCCTTCACGCGCCGTTCGCAGTCGTCCCAGGTGACATGTCGCATGGGGACGCCATTGATCACGCTGAGGTACGAATAGGCGGCGACCTTGGTCTTCGTCGCCGCTGACCCTGCTGTCCGCTTCGGCAGGCTCGTATCGTCTGGCAGTTGGAGGATAGGCAACGAGTAACCATCCAACGACCCGACATAGAGATCGGCGGCTTCCTGCATCGCGAACGCCACTGAGATCTGATCGGCGCGTTCGTTGCCTGGTGTTCCGACATGGCCTCGCACCCAGTGCCAGTTCACGTCGCCGCGCGCGCGTGCACCGATGAGGCTCGACAACTGTTCCCACAGCTCGCGGTTCATTACGTCAGTGCCCTGAGCCGTTTTCCATCCGCGCTTCCGCCAGCCCCACACCCACTGGGTGATGCCCTGGATCAGATACGTGGAGTCCGTATAGATCGCGACCCGACCGGGCAGACTCGCGATGTGTTGGAGCGCCGCGATCGCCCCGCCCAACTCCATCCGATTATTGGTCGTGTGCGGCGATCCTCCGCCGAGCTCTGTGACGCGCCGATCTGGTGTGACGACGATCGCGCCCCAGCCACCAGGACCGGGATTGCCTTTCGCTGCGCCGTCCGTGAAGACGATGATCTGTGATGAGGTGTCCAAGGATCCAAGTCTACTCAGATACTAAGGTATGCAGTTCGATCCGTCCTCGAAGGACCGGCTGACCGATCACGATCTGGGGCGTTTTCCCGAAGACACCCTCTTCCATCGCCTGGCCCGAGCCGTCTGTCACGCGGGTTGCCTGCCGCGCAAGGAGCTCTTCGAAGCCTGGGAAACGGCGAGACGCGTGCGGCGTGTGTGCCGCGGCGGGCGCGTCGTCGATCTCGGAGGTGGGCACGGTCTTCTCGCACACGCGATGCTGCTGCTGGATGATTCGTCCCCTGAGGCAATCGTTGTCGACACCACGATTCCAGCGTCGAGCGCACGGCTGCACGAGGCGCTCGTGGACGCGTGGCCTCGCTTGTCCGGACGTGTGACGTTCGTGTCTGCGCGCATTGAGGACGTCGCGCTCGGCGCCCATGACGTCGTGGTTTCCGTGCATGCGTGCGGCGGGCTCAGCGATGTCGTCCTGGATCGTGCGGCGACCGCTCGTGCCCGCGTCGCCGTACTGCCGTGCTGTCATGACCTCGATGCGAACGACCAGGGCGATCTGGCGGGGTGGGTGGATGGGCCGCTGGCCGTCGACGTGGTGCGGGCGTTGCGATTGAAAGCGCAGGGCTACCGCATTCGCACGCAGGTGATTGCCAGGGAGATCACGCCGAAGAACCGGCTGCTGATCGGCGAGCCGGTCTAACGCGGACGTGCCCACGGACCACGTCTACTCAGGTCCGTGGGCGTCCAACGATAACCGTCGCGCTCGGTTTAGAAACTCCAGCGCACCCCGAGCCTCGCGATCCTCGGATTGACTGTGGTCAGCACGTTTCCGAAGGCAGCGCCCGTCTGCGTGTTGACACTGAGGATCGCCGGAGAATTGGTGACGTTGAAGATATCGAACAGCCCTTCGAGCTTGCTGTTGCCCACTCGGAGACTCTTAGAGAAACGCAGGTCGAGCAGCCGCACTGTTGGATAGAAGAAGGTGCCGATCGGTTCCACGGTCAGGTTTACCGTGCCCTGCGTCAGCCCGGTCGTGTTGAGCGTGCGGCCGTACGGCTCGCCCTTCGTGATCCTGATCGATGCGGACGAGGAGATCTGCCACGGCAGCTCGTAGCTCCCGAGGAACTTGTACTGCCAGTGCCAATAGTCCTGCCGGTTGTTGTACGTGAGCCGATTGGGATCCTGCGGCACGCCAATCGCGCCGGTGTCCGTCGCGATGTCTTGCGAGATCGCCGACGCAAAACCCCAGGTGTCGTAGTGGCTGACATCGAATCCAGTGAGGAGCTGTGATTTGCCGGACAGACGTTTGACGACTTCGACGTTGTACGTGGCGTAGTCGGCGGTGAACAGTGGATCGTTCATCAGTAGGTCGGCCCGTCGGCCGACGTACGCCCGGTCGAGACTGTAGAGAGTGATCACCCGGTCGTCGGCAGTAGACGCAACGTCACGGCCTCGATCGGTGAAGGAGACCGGGATGTTGTACGCCTCGAACGGGATCGCCGTGTTCTGTAACTTCATGCGATTGCGTTCGAGCTTGCGCACGTAGTTGAAACGCACAGCGGTGCCAGACATCAGCTGTTGATCGAGGCCCGCCACGAACTCGTCGGTGTACGGCAGCTCGAGGTTCGGATCCAGCGTGCGATTCGCGCCGCCTTGTGTCGAGAGCAGGTTGGCGGGATTCGGTACGAATGGCAGCGTGCCGTCCCAGCGATAGCGCCTGACCGTGCGCGCCATCGGATTCACGAAGCCCGCCATCATCGAGTTCGCGTTGGTCATCGTACCGGCGTTGTAGGAATAACGGCCGTAGGCGAGCTTCAATGCGGTTCGTCCACTACCGAAGACGTCGTAGACAGTGGAGACGCGAGGGACGAACCCGTTCAACCGGTGGAACTCGAACCCCGGATACGTCACTGCATCCTGATAGGGGCCCGTGCCGGCCTTGCCTTGCTCGTCGTAATACGGCTTGAATGAATCGAGCCGCACGCCGCCGTTGATCGAGAAGCGTCCGAGACTCCACGTATCGTTGATGAAGACCCACTGATGCGTGACGTCGTTCTCGAACGAGAAGGGCGTATCGTAGGTCTCGATCTCGGCCGGAGTGACGAAGCCTCCACGCCAGAACGTTCGGATGCTGTCTTTGGGCGCCAGGAAAAAGTACGGGGCGCCTTCAAACAAGTAGCCATAGCCGAGGCGCAGGTTGTGGTCTCCGGCCCTGTCGCCCGCCGTCGTCAGCGAGTAGACGCCAGAGACGTTCATGTGATGGCTGCGGTCGATGAACGGAGCATTGCGTCCGCCGCGCACGAGCTGCGTATCGAGATCCATGCGCGAGATCTCGTCGGCGCCAGGTCGCGTCCACCATCGCCAGCCGAACTCACCCCACTTCACTTCGAGTGTCGATCGGTTGGAAAGAATCGAGGTCAGGCCCGCACCCTGAATCCAGTACGGGAAGTCGGTCAATGACGTGGAGGCCGAATCCACGAATGCCGAGGCTCCCGAGTTCGGGAGGGACTTGCTGTTGTACTGCGCGGAATAGGAAAGCGTGTGACTCGAGTTGAGGCGGTAGTTCAGCTTCGTGGCGTGATTCCGGAGCGTCGTGAACACTGGCTCGGGCAGCCCGGTTTGCGTGTTGTAGTAGCCAGGCGTCCAATTGTCGGAGTTGAGATTGCGAAAGGCGTAGAACCACCAGAATCGGTCCCGCATGATCGGGCCGCCGACGTCGCCGTGGACCGATTGGTAGCGCGCCACGGAGCTGGTGTTGCTGACACCTTGCGCCTCGAGCTCAGGCGAGAGATTCGAGCTCTGAAGGTCGAGGGGCTCGCGGTCGTAGAAGAACAAACCATGAACGTTGTTGCCGCCGCTCTTCACGATGAAGTTATTGACCGAGCCGCCGACCGGTGCGTCCGCACCTTTGCTGGCGCCGGCGACCTGCACTTCTTCGTAGACGTCCGGGTCCTCGTACTGGAGAGACGCCATGATCGCGCCCTCGATCACATTCCACTGAGAGGTACTGCCGAACACGCGGAACTGTGCGCGCAGGCCGGCGCGGCTGCCGCCAACGTCAGGCGCGGTGAGCTGAACGCCCGGTGTCACCGCCAGTACCGAGAACACGTCGTGGCCTGTCGGCAGCACCGCCGTCAGCTCCTTATTGAAGTTGCTGGCGACCACCGCGTTGGTGACGTCGATAATGGGCGACTCGCCGACCACGGTGACTGTTTCGGCGACCGAGGCCACCTCCAGCGCCATGTTGAGGCTCGACGTAAAGCCTGGCGTCAGCGTGATGCCTTCGCGAATGACCGTGGCGAAGCCCTGAAGCTGGAAACGTACGCTGTAGACACCCGGCGGCAGCAACGCAAAACGGTAGGTGCCCTGCTCGTCGCTGACGACTGATCGTCCCCCGAGCAAGCCCGGGCTCGTGAGTGATACATCAACTCCAGGCAGCGTGGCACCAGATGTATCGGTGATGCGTCCTGTGATGACGCCATCCTGAGCCCAACTGGTCGTACAGGCGACCAGCACGAGACACAACGCGAATCCGACTCTGAAGATCGTCCTCATGATGCCCCCCGATCAAGCGCACGAGTTGATGTCGGTTTTACGAAGCGACCGGATAACGAATGGGTTGGATGCCGCGCGTAATCTATGCCTGACGCGGCGTGGGAGCAAGGAGAAGTGCGCACTATCTGCTTGTGTTACGCTTCCCGGCCACAGAGCCGTGACGCTCGCCCAACGAGATCGCTTCCGCCATCGTCTGCTCGGCATAGCCGTCGCTGTGTGCGCGGCGCTCTTCCTGATCCATCGTGGCGCGTCTGTCGCGCCACTGGAAGCGCAGGCGTCGCGCGCGTCGTCGGCAGACGGTCTCGATGTGTTGCAGGTCCGGCCCAACGTCTTCATGATCTCTGGCGCCGGAGGGAACGTCGCCGTGCAGATCGGCGAGGACGGTGTCGTCGTGGTGGACGCAGGCTCGGCCAATAACGCTGCGGCCCTTGTCACCGCGATCAAGAAGATCACGCCGCAACCCATTCGCTACGTCATCGACACCGGACCCGATGCCGACCATGTTGGTGGCAACGACGTGCTCTCGAAGGCCGGGAATCAGTTCTACCCAGGCACACGCAGCGCCGCGTCGCGGCCGGACGCGTTGCGCTCGGTCGCATCGATTCTCGCGGCTGAAGGTGTGCTCCGCCACATGACGAAGGCGGGGGAGTCAACGCCCTCGCGCCCGCTCGTCGGCCTTCCCACTGAATCGTTCCACTTCCCAAAGAAGTTTCTGTATTTGAACGACGAAGCGATCGAGGTGCTGCACCAGCCGGGAGCGCACACCGACAGCGATGTCTTCGTGTTCTTCCGGCGATCGGATGTCGTCGCTGCTGGTGATGTGCTTGATACTCGCCGTTTTCCGGTCATCGACGTCGATCGCGGCGGCAGCATCGACGGCGAGATCGCGGCACTGAATCGTTTGAGTGAGATCGCCGTGGCCTCGGTGCCCATCGTGTCGCGCGAGGCGGGCACCATCGTGATTCCTGGTCACGGCAGGCTCTACGATCAGTTCGACGTCATCGAATACCGCGACATGATCACCATCATCCGCGACCGCGTTCGTGAGTTGGTGAACGCCGGACGATCGCTCGAGCAGGTCAAGGCTGCGCGCCCGGCACTGGGCTACGAGGGGCGATACGGCAACGCGGGCGGTGACTGGACGACGGAGAAGTTTGTGGAGGCTGTGTATCGGAGCCTCATGAAGGAGAAGTCGTGAGGAGATCGCTCGTTGCGATCGCCGGACTCGCGGTCCTTGTGTTCGCCGTTGGTGGGGCGTCCGCTCAGCGTCCCTCGTCCTCGTCAGCGCGAGAGCTTGCACCAATCGATCTCACCGGGTACTGGGTGTCCTACGTTACTGAGAACTGGCGCTACCGGATGGTGACGCCCGCCAAGGGTGAGTACCGTCGTATTCCGGCGTCGCCGGCGGCATTGCCGATCATCAATGCCTGGGATCCCGTCGCGGACCAGAAAGCCGGCAACCAGTGCAAGTCGTACGGCGCGGCGGCGATCATGAGCGTGCCTGGTCGCCTGCACATCACGTGGCAGGATGCTGACACGCTGCGTATCGATACCGACGCCGGCACGCAGACACGGCTGCTGCGTTTCACCGCTCGCGCCTCGTCCTCGCAATCGCGACCGTCATGGCAGGGCGAATCGAGTGCCCGCTGGGAGCGCGTAGCTGCGCCCGACCGCGGAGGCAGCCTCCGCGTCGTCACGACCAACATGCTCTCGGGTTATCTGCGCAAGAACGGTGTGCCCTACAGCGAGCGCGCGACGGTGACCGAGCACTTCGATGTCTCGCTGCTTCCCGATGGCGGCGCGCTTCTCCTCGTCACCTCCATCGTCGAGGACCCGGTGTATCTGAACGCACCGTACATCGTGAGCCCGCACTTCAAGAAGGAGCCGGACGGCTCCAAGTGGGATCCCACACCATGCTCATCGACGTGGTAGTGAAACGTTTCGTCTTCGCGCTGGCGGTCGCGCTGCTCAGCGCCTACGTGGCGTTCACGCAAAGCGACGAGGCGGTGTACCCCAGCCAATTCGAGTTCGTCGGCTCGTGGGCTCCTCTCGGGACCGAGGATGTGCAGAACGATTCGGTGCCGGTGGACTATCTCGGGCTGGCGCTCACCGAAGAAGGCCGAACGCGTGCGTTGTCGTACGACGAGTCACAGAAGTCCATGGTCGAGCGGCAGTGTCAGGGCTGGGGCGCGGCCTACATGGTGCTCGGTCCGTTCGGCCTGCGAGTCTCGAGTCAGACAGACCCGAACACGAAGCGTCTCGTGTCCTACACGATCGACGCGTGGGAAGACTGGATGGAGATGACTATCTGGATGGACGATCGCGCGCGTCCGTCCGCGAATGCGCTTCACACGCAGGCAGGTTTCACGACAGGCCGATGGGAAGGCGGTGCGCTGGCCGCGCGCACAACGCACATGAAGGTGGGATTCATCCGTAAGACTGGCGTGCCGCTGAGTGATGAGGCCACGATCGACTGGCGGTTCTTCCGCCACGCCGACCTGCTCACGGTGCTGATGGTGGCCCGCGACCCGATCTATCTCGTCGAGCCCGAGATCATCTCGAAGAGCTTCCGGCTGTCGAAGGTGCCGCTCGATTTCCGCGACCCGTGCGTGCCTGGCTACGAAGGTCGCGAACCCGGTGACGATGTGCCACACTTCGCGGCGGATCAGAACCCGTTCCTCGACGAGTTCATGAAGTTGTACAACCTGCCGCGCGAGGCCGTACTTGGGTATCGCGACACGCTGTATCCGGAGTACCGCAAGAAGATCAAGAGCACCTACGTGCCGCCGCCGCCGTGCAAGGCAGACTGCGGTGTCGCCGGCAACTTCGTCAGGCGTCGAACCAACTAGTCAGCAACGCCAGGGCTTCCTGTTTTGTAATCCCGCGACGACATCTGTCACCGGGCGAGCGACGTCACCGGACGCATGCGCGCCTTACTCACGTGAGTTGCACCATTTGCGAATGCCGATGGGCGGGCAGTGCGCTTGCAGTGGTCGCGGCACATACAGGAGAGGTCTCATGCGCCGCGTGTTCTGTGCTTGTGTTCTCGTGGTCGGATTGACGGTGCCGCTGGCTGGTCAGCGAGGCGCGGCGAATGATGCCGCCGAAATCGAGCGCCTCCGCGATACCGCGTACCTGGTCGAACGGGATCTGTCGTCGCTCGGCGAGCGAGACACGGCACGCGCCGATCAGCTGAAGCTGCGCCTGGACGACCTCCAGGAAGAAATCATTTATCTCAAGGTCAAGCAGCGAAAAGAGGGCTCCGTGCAGCGGCGGGAGTACGCCGATCTTCGCGATCGCCTCGAAGACCTGCGGGCAGAGGCACGGACCGCGCCCGCACCGAAGCCAGTTGCCCAACGATCGGTCGCACCTGCCGCACCGGTTCAGTACGTCCTCGAAGTTCCGGTTGGCACCGAGATGGACGTGCGTTTGACGGATGGTCTCGACTCAGGCAAGTCGATGGTCGAAGACCGGTTTGAAGGCACGACGCTCGTTGACGTTCTCGTCGGCGGACACATTGCGATTCCTGCTGGCTCGGTGATGCGTGGCGTGGTGACAGCCGTCAGTCCGGCGACCCGTACCAATCGCACTGCGCGTATGACCGTGAGCTTCGATCAGGTGACGGTGAACGGCCAGCCCATGCCGATTCGCGGAACGGTGACGGAAGCGATTCAGGGCAGCGGGATTAAGGGAGAGGCCGGCCGCCTGGGTGTTGGCGCCGGCGCCGGCGCAGTCATCGGAGGCCTGCTGGGAGGCGTGAAAGGCGCCCTTCTCGGAGTGGCTATCGGCGGCGGCGGAACGCTGGCGGCCACGGAAGGCAAGGAAGTCCGAGTACCACAAGGCTCGGTCTTGCGCGTGCGGCTGGACTCACCCGTGCAGATGTACGCAGCGAGATAAACAGTCACTCGCCGCGCGCGTCCTGCCGATCACCAAGTTGACTTGGTCGACACCTGATTCCGTAAGCGCAATGTGAAGGTGGTGCGTCTTCGCGCCATCTTCTCGTCTGTTTCCGGCCGCGCACTATTGGCCTCGCAGTTGCTCTCTGCTTCGAGCACCCCTCCGATTTCAGAAAGCTCTGAGCATCATGCGAACGCTCGCTTGCTTTATCACGACGACGCTCGTCGCCGCCGCAATCGTCCCCTGTCTCGCAGCAGATTCAATTCACGCCGGTCCGGCATCGACTGAGACGAGGTCCACCAGTCGCGTCCGAGACGCGTATGCCGCCACGCCCTTGCGGTTCGAAGCCTTGGGGGGTCGCGACGAGATCGATGCAGACTTCCTGGCGCGCGCCTCTGGGTACATCGTCGCCCTCGATCGAGAGGGGGCAACACTGCTCATGAACGAGGCGCCCGACCGCCAGCGCGTCTCGATCGCGTTCCGGCTGACGGGGGCATCTTCGCTCGCGACCGGACGCGGGCGTCTCTTGCTGCCGGGCATGACGAACTACGTGACGGGCAACGATCCGCGGCAGTGGCGCACGGGCATTCGCAGCTTTGCCGAGGTCGAATACCGCAATGTGTACCCGGGGATCGACGTTGTGTACTACGGCAACCAGCGTCGGCTTGAATTCGACTTCATCGTGGCGCCGGGCGCGGACTATCGGGCGATCGGGTTGACATTCGGCGGATCCACGAACGTGGCAATCAATGCCCAAGGCGATCTCGTTCTCGCCACCGACGCCGGCGACCTCGTGCAGCACGCGCCGACGATCTATCAGGTCGTTGCGGGCGCCCGTCGACCGATTCGCGGCGGGTATGTCATTGCGCGAAACGGACAGGTCGGCTTCCAGATCGGGGACCACGATCGTCGACTCCCGCTGATCATCGATCCGGTGTTGAGCTATTCGAGCTATCTCGGAGGTGCGCGTGAAGAGCGCGCCGGCGGAGTGGCGGTCGATGCCGCGGGCAACATGTACGTGGCCGGCATGACGGGAGCTGCAAACTTCCCAATCTCCGCCCCGCCAGCCCTGACGCACGGACGCGACAACTGGGATGCCTTTGTCGTCAAGCTAACTGCTGATGGTGCCCAGTTCGAGTACGCGACGTACTTCGGTGGGACCGATTACGAAGAGCCAGGCAGCCTTGCCGTCGATGCTGTCGGAAACGCCTACGTCGTCGGTGTGACCCACTCGTTCGACTTCCCGACGTTCAATGGCTTGCAATCCTCACGGGGCGGATTCAACGACGGCTTCGTCACGAAGCTGGATGCAAACGGTGCCCTTGTCTATTCCACGTACCTCGGAGGCAGTAACACCGAGACGGGTACCGGTGTCGCCATTGATGCCGTTGGCCGCGCCTACGTCACGGGACTGACGACCTCGGCAGATTTTCCGACAGCAAACGCTGCACAACGATCGCTCAACGGCAGTCCCGCGTTTCGAACCACTGACGGCAGTGCCACGTGGGCGGGAATCTCAAACGGGCTGAATACGAGCCACGTCACGATGTTCGCCATCGATCCTGTGGACACGTCCCTTGTCTATGCCGGCACCGATGCAGACGGTGTCTTTGTCAGCACCGACGCGGGTTCCACGTGGTCTCCGACAAGCCCGGGTCTTCCGCCGGCTCGCGTGAATGGGATGGCCGTCGATGCCGGCGGGGCGGTGTACATCGCCAGCAGCGGCGGCGTGTTCCGCAGCGTCGATCACGGTGCAAGTTGGGTCGACCTGCATTTCCCGGCGGGCGCGTGGACGATCGCCGTCAACTCGTCGGGGGCCGTGTACGTCGCGTTGACGTTTAATGGGTTCTATCCGGACTTCGGATTATTCAAGAGCACCGACGGTGGAATGACGTGGGACCTTGCCGGTCTACAGGTAGGCGTGTGGAGTCTCGCCGTGAGTCAGTCGGTCATCTACGCTGGCACGGAGCAAGGGCTGTTCAAGAGCGTCGACGGCCTGAACTGGACGCCGCTGCTGATCGACTTTCCGCCTCCGCTCGTCACCGCGCTGTCTGTCGATCTACACAATCCTGATCTGGTTTGGGCAGGCACTTCACGCGGACTGTTCGTGTCGACATCGGGCGGAGCCATCTGGTCGCCCGTGGAGATATTCGCGGGCGCTTTGGTGATGAATGTTGCCATCGCGCCATCCGACTCTAATGTCGTCTACGCGGCCACATCCTACGGGGGCGGTCTGAGTGAGAACGGCGGGGCGACGTGGCGCCAGGCGGTGGACGGGATGGACCCGCCGTTCTTTGCCATCGATCCCCTCTCGTCGACGCGCGTGTACGCCGCGGGCGGTGTTGGGATGGATGTCTACGTCTCGCGAATCAGTCCCGACGGATCGACACTTGAGTACTCGACATTCCTTGGTGGCAGTGGCCAAGAGTGGGATAGCGACATCGCGATCGATGGAAGCGGCGCCGCCTACGTCACCGGGACCACGCAATTGGGCCGCTTTCCGGTGCGGAACGCCTATCAACCGAACCCTGGCGGCCTCATGGACGTGTTTGTCGCGAAAATGTCTGCGACTGGCGCTGTCGCGTACGCGACGTATCTGGGTGGCTTCGGTTCTGATTACAGCTCGAAGATCGCCGTGGATGCGTTCGGGCAGCCGCATATCGTTGGTCTCACGCTGTCGGCAAACTTCCCGATGGCGAACGCCTATCAGCCAGTGCACGGCGGCGGCTTCTCTGACGTCTTCGTGACGACGCTGAATCAGGCGGGCGATGGACTCGTGTTCTCGACCTTCCTTGGCGGAAACGATCAGGAGGTCGATTCGACGCAAAGCCTCGGACCGGATGTGGCGCTCGGCCCCTTCGGCGAGACGTTCGTGATCGGGACGACACGCTCGACCAACTTTCCCAGACGCGAAGCCATCCAGACAACGTTCGGTGGAGGATTCACCGATGCATTCGTCGCCGCATTCGACGCTGGAGGCCAGCTTCAGTCTTCCACGCTCTTAGGAGGCAATGGCCAGGATCACGGTCGTCGAGTGGCGTTCGATCTCACAGGTGCTCTCGTCGTGGCGGGCGCCACGACTTCCACGAACTTCCCGACGCGCGAGCCACTGCAGACACAGAACGCGGGTGACGCTGACGTGTTCGTCGCGCGCATCGCTGTCGAAACGCATCCGCCTGCCGACACCCTTGCTCCAACGACGACGATTGGTGTCTCAGGAACCGCGGGGCTGAACGGATGGTTCCGGTCGAATGTGACGGTCGCTTTGAGCGCGTCGGACAATCAGGGTGGCAGCGGCGTGTCATATGTCGAGTACAGCCTCGACAACCTGCCATTCCAGCGTTACAACGGCCCGTTTTCGATTGCGGCTTCTGGAACGACTGTCGTTCGCGCACGCGCCACGGACGAAGCCGGCAACACCGAGAACCCCGGCGTGTCGACGATTGTCGCGATCGACCCTGCGTCACCCGTGATCAGCATCAGCTCGCCCACATCCACCGACTACCTCCATAGTGCGGCGCTGCAGATCTCGTTCGACGCCACGGACGCCACGTCGGGGATCGACGGCTCTGCGACGGCTCGGCTCGATGGCACATCGGTCACCAGTGGTGCGACCGTTCAACTGCTGGCCATGACGCTCGGATCGCACACGCTGGAAGTCACCGCTTCGGATCGCGCCGGCAACACGGCGACGAAGACCGTGAGCTTTCGCGTGATCGCCACCGTCGATAGTCTCATTGCGGCGGTGAACACCTTCGCGGCGCAAGGCGCGATCGCCTCGAACACCGCCACGGGTCTGATCGCAAAGTTGGAAGACGCCAAGCGAGCGTTGAGCCGCGGAAACGTGACCGCGGCGCGAGGCAAGCTGAATCAGTTCAGTGACCAGGTGTCGGCGCAACAAGGAAAGTCGATCGCTGCCCCCGCGGCGCAGGTCCTGCTCGACGACGCCGCATTCGTGCTCGCTGGTATCTGACGTCCACGACCGCTCGCACGAGGAGGAACAGGAGGAGTAGTCACATGCCTCAGCGATGGCTCCGTACGTTTTGGGTGGGAAAGCGAGTTCACCAGCCACGACAACGTATCTCCCGGTATTTCGACTGCTCGTGGCAGAGTCAGTGGGGAGAGGAACGGGCGCGTGTCAGCAGTCTGAGCGCGAATGGCTGCTATATCGAAAGCCGTTTCTCAGTGCCAGCGGACGGTGCCGTGATCCGGGAACTCAGCGTCGCGCTTCCCACGGGAGCGCTCAATCTTCGAGGAACGGTTCTCGAGGCGATGCCGGGTGTTGGTTTCGCCGTGCGGTTCAGCGACCTCGACACGAAAACACGTGACCGTCTGAAGGTGCTCGTTCAGAGCGCTCAACGTTGATCCTTGCCATCGTTGGGTGCGCCGGTGCCCGACGACCCGACGAACAGCCGCCTGCCGTCCGCGAAAGTCAGCTCGCGTCCGTTGCCCTTGAGTGATCCGTCCTTGGCGCGGAACCCTTCGACGACGAGCTCGGCGCCCTGCGGAAGCGAGTCCTTTGTGAAGCCGCGACGATAGAGCGCGTTGGGCGGGCCGCCTTCGATCATCCATCGTTCCGTCTTGCCGTCAGGCCGCTTCACGTCGAGATGCAGCCAGGTGTGCGGATTGATCCATTCCATTTTGACGATGGTGCCGCGAATCTTGAACGGCTTGCTGGAGTCGAACTCCGCCGCAAATGCGTGGTGCGCGAGCACGACTGCGGGTAACGACAGCGCGCTCAGCACGACGACCGGGATGATGAAATGTCTACGCATCGGATTCACCTCGATCGCTTGGCCGCGTCCACACGTCCGCCTGCCAGCAGGTTCGTCATCGCATAGTTGCCCTCGTGGCAGGCGTACTCGTAAATCTGCGTTCCACTACTCAGTCGGGTGATCGGAATCACCGCCGTCCACGGCTTCTCGAACGTCGTCGGATCCTCGACGGTGATGCGATAGTCCATGATGTCCGCGCCCGTTCGTGTGAAGCGCTCGACGATATGCAGTGTCTCGGATGGACGCGTGAAGATCGTCGCCCACTCGTAGTTCGTCCGATCGATGAAGTTGATCGTGTCGACCACGAACGTCGAGCCGTCCCACTTGCCGACAGCATCGCCAAACCACTGTCGGATGGTGCCGTGCTTGCGTCCGTCGGTGGGGATGATGCGTCGATCGAGATATTCCTCGTGAAGGATGGTGACGTAGCCAGGGCTCTGCACGATCCGGTTGTGCCCGCCGTTGGGACCTTGCCACATCAGTGCGGTGACACCGTCGGTGAGACAGCGTTCGCCTGTGTCGGGATCGAGGTAGGACTCATACGGCCCGACACCGTAGCGTGAACTTGCTCGCATCTCGGCTTTCTTCGCGTCGGGTGTATACGGAAGCTGGCCGTCCTTGGGATCGACGATGAGCGACGTCTGTCGGAACACCTGCCGCGGACGTCCGTGATCCTGCCAGAAGCTGTTGTACTCGTTGCCGCGGATTGGCGACTGGGTGACCGATTGCCGTCCCACGGCTGCACCCTCGGCCCCGGCCAGACGCCGACCCTCCTGTTCGTCTTCGAGTCGCTGGCTCTCTTTGATTTCCTCGTCGGTGAGCGATTCGCGTCCCTCGAAGCGCGCCGGTCGCTCGAGCGGGACAGCGGCTTCGTACCGCCACACCCCCTGCAGATCGGGATCGCCCCACGGAGTCAGTGTTTGCGTCCACGACGAGGACGAGCCGGGCTGTGGTGTCGAGGTGCCCTGCGACGCCCCTATCGTGGCGATGACAACGCCGATGACCGCGGCGATCGTCAGCGTCGGGACCGTATGACGAATGTTCATGACTGCGGTCCCTCCTACTTGTTCTTCTGCCCGGTCGCTGGGTCGACGACGCCAAGTTGGCCGTACATCATTTCTTCGACGAACTCGACGCACTTGTACTCGAGAAGTTTCTTTGCGGGTTCGAGGCGCCGATAGAGCGGCATGCGTATCTTCCACGGGCGCGTGAACACCTTCGGGTCCTCAATGGTCGCTTCGTACAGCAAGTGGTCGGGGCTCGTCGGCGTGTAGCGTTCGGTCACGTGCAATTCGTCGCTGTGGAAGTTGCCGGCCCGGTCGAACCACGTGTCCTCGTTGAAGCTGGTTACGTCAACGACCAGCGAGTCGCCGTCCCAGCGGCCGCGCGACCATCCCATCCAAGTCGGTGCCGGGCTGTCGGGCACGGTGTCGAAGTGAATGGTGCGCGATGCGCCAGCGAACTCATAGGCTATGACGATCTTGTCCGTGCCCTGCAGGATCTGAAACGGGTACGGCATATAGGTGGCTCGAGGGACTCCCGGCATGAAGCACTTGATCTCGGGATCGCGCTCCAGCCAATGCTCGGCGTTGTCCTTCTTCTTCGTGGCCGCCCACGGTTGATACGGGATCTCGTCACCCTCGACGATGCTCTCGCCGGCGGGCACACCAGCGACAGCGCCGAGCGGACGGACCAATGGGTGTGGAAGCTCGACGTGAGTCGCGCGAACGAGCCCAGGCACTCCGCTGCGGGCTGCCGCTGGCATCAGCGCCAGAGCCGGCCTCGCCGCGTGGGCTTCGATGTTGTAGTTCGCCGTGTTGAGCGCTTGCCAGACGCCGTTCAGATCTGGCTTGCCGTCGGCTGTCCGGGTGGGCTGAAAGACCTGGCTGCGATTGGATCGGCTTGTGGCCGTGGTCTGCAGCAACCACATCGCGCCCACCCCCATCATGGCGACAGCCACGACAACGCCCACGACGCTTGACCGCATCCAGCACCCTCCTTGTGCGCGTGACGCGCCGGATTATGGGATCGTTCGCGGCGGGGAACAACACCTCTTTCGGGTGAGTGAGAGACGATTCGCTCGCGCGGACCTTGGTCCAGTGGGCGTCCGTTTGGCGGCTTTGTTAGCGTTCCGTAAGCTAAACGCGTCGAGGAACTGTCCTCCAGCAGAGCTCAATACCCCTTTTGACTGGCGTGATGCCGGTAGAGGCTTTGATGCTCCGCCCTGCGCGAGCGGAATATTCGTGACATCCGCCGCAGCACTCGACCCGGCTTGACAGCTCCAGCTACTACGCGGCACGATATACTACGTGCCACGTAGTAGTTCGGATCCCACGCTCCTGGTGCTCGCCAGCCTTGCCGATGGCGAGAAGCACGGCTACGCGATTATGGTGGACGTCCAGGAGTTTGCCGGCGTGGAGCTCGGCCCGGGGACCTTGTACGGCGCCATCACCCGGCTCGAAGAGCGTGGCTTCATCAAGCCAGTGCAGTCGGGCGACCGCCGGCAGCCCTATCGAATCACGGCAGCAGGGAAGCGGTACCTCGAGGAAGAGTTGTCGGGTCTCGATGCCATCGTGCGCACCGGGCTGCGCAGACTTCGGCAGGCATGAAACGGCTGCTACGCGTTGCCTCCCGGCTCTATCCGCGCGCCTGGCGCGTTCGCTATGGCGAGGAGTTCGACGCACTCATCGACGAGATGAGGCCGCGATGGCGGGATCTCGTCAACACTCTTGTCGGAGCGCTCATCATGCAGATCTCTCGACTCGCGCTGCTTCCTGTTGCCACGGCCATCATCGGAGCTGTTGTCGGCGCCGCGATATCGCTGGGGATGCCGCCCGTCTACGCGTCCTCATCATGGGTGCTCGTGCAGTCGGCAGGTACGTCGGTGGAAGGCGACCAGCGGATTCGCTCGGCGATCGACGCCGCGCTTCAGGAGACTGCGTTCGACAAGAAGGCGATCGCCGTGAGGCTGCACGGCGAACCTGATCTGGCGCCCGTGCTCCTCGAAGTGTCGGTATCAGCAGACTCCGCCCGTGCGGCGCAACAGGCGACCGAGCGTGCGATGGGCAAGATCATCGAGGCGAATCTGATTGTTGCGAATCGCGGGCAGACATCGGGCGTGCAGTTTCGGGCGGTGCAGCCAGCGAACCTGCCGCAGTCGAGCGAGCGGGACACGGCACGCAACAGTGCGATCGGCGGCGGACTTGGTTTCCTCGCCGGAGCTGCCATCGTGTGTGGTTCGCATCGTCGGCGCTCGACGACTTGATTCGAGCGTCTCCCTCGTTGGCCTTCGCGACACATCGAGCTGAACTGGACCTCGAGCGCGCTGTGCTCGTGGTTGAGCACGCGGCCCCGCGACTTGGACTAGAGTGCGTGGTTACGGCTGCGACGAACTGTTCGAAAGGCGGACGCCAGTTGCAGCCTTGGAGGTGCGCCATGCGTAAGCAATTTCTTGCTGTCGTTGCATCGACGGCTGCGCTGGTGCTGATGACCGCGGGGTCGTCGCACGCTCAATCGAAAGATCCGTGGGTTGGTATCTGGAAAGTGAACCTGGAGAAGTCAACCTACGACCCTGGTCCGAAGCCGACGGTTCCAGCGGACGTGAAGATCGAGTCGGCGCCGAACGGTATGAAGACGACGATCGATGGTGTGAACCCGCAGGGCGAGAAGACCCACACCGAAACCGTCGCCGCCTTTGACGGCAAGGACTACCCGGTCAAGGGGGGACCGAATCCCGACGCCACGTCGACCCTCAAGCGAATCGATGCGCGATCCTTTGAGAACCAAGGCAAAGTGGGCGGTAAGGCGACAGTGACGACACGAATCGTGATCTCGGCGGATGGAAAGACGCTCACCGCCACTCAAAGCGGCACGAACGCACAGGGCCAGGCGGTGAAGAACGTGATCGTGGCGGAGCGACAGTAGCGTTCACGGTCCGTCTTCGCGCACTCCAGCGGTGCGAAGCGGCCGATTCGTTGATAGTGGCAGGACGTGGCCGCCCTCGCCGGGGTGATGTTCTCACTCCTGCAGGGCGGCGCAGCTCTGCGCGAGCGGCAAAAGATCGACGCCTGTTGTGTGAAGTCGTGTGACCAGCGATTCGGCCTCTGGCATGTCGCTCAGTCGCCAGCAGAGAACCAGCTGGATGGCGTGTTCGGCGGCGGCGTGAATGAGTGGCTCGATCACTCCGGTCGTCTCGATCGTGATTGTCCAGCCCATGTTTTCGGCATAGAGCCGGAGTGCGGCGCGTTGATTGGCTGCGAGCTGAGGGTCTGAGACGTGAATGTACAGACCCACTCGGTATGTCTGCGGCATGGGTCGTTCAGACTCCAAGCTGGTGGGCCAAGTCCTCCATGCTCTTCGCGGCGAAATCGACTGGTACCCGCGGAGCCGACTCTCCGGTTCCCGGTCCATTCTCTCCGGGTCTTGCGACATGGGCCGCGCGAAGACCGTTCGATGCGGCCTGGCGCAGATCGTCGCTGTGAGCGGCGACCATCATCACTTCGTTGGGCTGCAGGTTCAGCGCGGCCGCGGTCATCAAATAGACGGCCGGCTTCGGCTTGAAGTCGCGCGCGATTTCCGAGCCCAGGATGGCATCCCACGGGATCTTGTTCCGCCGCGCAATGTCGACCATCAGTGCAATATTGCCGTTCGAGCACGGCGCCAACATGAATTTGCGCTTCAGCCGCACGAAGCCGGGCACGACGTCGGGCCACGTATCGAGGCGATGCCAGGCCAGGTTGAGATCGTCGGCAACCTTCTTGTCGAGTTTTTCCAATCCGAACTTCGGCCTGATCTGGTCGAGCATGCGCCGGTGCAGGATGTCGAGCGTGACGAAGGGCTGGCGTCCGGAGCGCACTTCCTCCATGCTCGGTTGATAAAGCGCGCGCCAGGCATCAGCAAACGCGAGCCAATCGATCGTGTAGCCAAGCGGCTTCAAAATACGTTCGGCGTCGCGTGCGACCCCATTGCGCCAATCGACGCAGGTGCCGAACACATCGTAGACGAGCGCCTTGATGCCATCCGGCTTCGCGCCCGGCTTTGCCTGCGCCAACACTTGCGTCGGCGCGACATCGGCGCGCGTCACAAGCGCGCCCGCCGTCACGACAGCCGTCGCACTCTCGAGAAGACTCCGGCGAGTGATATTCGTCATCCTCTCCTCCGGTCTTGGACTGGCGGCTATCGCTTCAGCGCCTCGTCAAAGAGGAACACATCGGTGAGAACGGCCCGCACGTGGCTCGAGGCGTTCAGGTTGTCCACCAGCTGCGATCCGATCGAGGGTTGAGCGAGCACGAGCCGCACCGCGGCCATAGCGTTTCGCGCGTCGTGATCGAGGACGGTCACGAACGCGTCGTAGGGGGCTGGATCTTCCAGGTGCATGTGCCGCACGGCGCGGCCGGCGGCATCGGCCAGGCCGTCGAGCGCCCGTTCACACGTGCGCAGGAACTCGCGGATCTGGCTGCCCGATGGACTCCCGTGCTCGTGCGGAAGTCCTTGCGCGGCGTAGGCGAGCATGAACTCGTACGCCTCTTCGATCGCGTCGCAGCGCGCGGCAAAGTCGGATCGGTTCTGATTGCCCTGTGTTGGTTCGCCGCTCACGATTGGCTCGTGGGCGGATTCGCCACGTGCCAGCGCTCCGGTTCGTGGTGCTCGAGGTACTGACGCCGTGTGATCCAGCCGAGGATCATCGACTTCGTGATCCACCATTTCTCGGGACGGACCGCGAAGTACACGTGCGCGATGACGAGGCCCACGAGCGCGACGCCGGCCAGTCCGTGGCTGACATAGGTCACACCCCAGGCTCCGTCACTGAGCAGATATGGGTTTCGGGTGACGAACGGTGTGCGGACACGCGACAACATCAGCACGCCTGTTGCGACCGCACCGAGACCGGTCACGACGATGGCCGAGTGATAGAGGCGATTGCCGAGCGGATACTTGCCTGACTTCGGTCCGGGCACGTCACGGCCAAGCTCGCGCATGAGTTCGGCTTTCAGTTCTGGGACGTCCTTCGGGCCCACCCAGATCGACCAGAAGTCGAGCCACACCGACGCGTGGATGATGTGAAAGACGATCGAGCCGGTGAGCACGAGCCCCGCCATCCAATGCCACGTGACCCACGGGAACTTCACGCCCGCGACCGGCAGGAAGGCCGTGAAGAGCAGCACGAACATCGCGGCTGCCATCACCCAGTGGAAGGCCCGGGCCATCAGCGAATGCCGCTCGATGCGCTCGGGCAGACTGGCAAACCGTTTTTCCAGATGGTCGGTTTCAGTCGCCGAGCGTTTCCGATGCGCAGAGAGCAGCATGTAGCTGCCATGCGCGACGAGGAACATCAGGCCAGCCACGAGCGAGGCCCAGAAGAGCGTCCACGAGACGTGCGTGAGGATGCTCTCGCCCCAGGGGTTTAGTCCCCATTTCACGAAATCCATGTCTCACTCCTACGTGTCGCCACGTCCTCTGATGGCTCGCTTCACCAGGTTCCGCATCAACGGGATCTTGTAGGCGTTGTAGCGGAGCGCCTGCGCGCCCTCGATCGCGATCTGGCCGGCGCGTTCCGCCGTCTGCTCACTGCGGGGCTGGCCGACGACGGCCGCCTCCACTGCATGCAGGCGCAGCGGTCGAGCCGCGGCCGCATTCACCACCATGCGGATGCGTTCGATCCGGCCGTTTGCGTAAGTTGTTGCGGACGCCACGTTCAGCAGCGGGAAGTCCCACACGTTTCGATCGCGCACTTTCTCGAAGTAGAACTGCGCGCCGGCCCACGCCGATGGAATGCGAATCGCCGTCAGCAGTTCGTCGGGGCCAAGAACCGTCATTCGTGTGATGTCCGTACCGGGGCCGATGAAGAAATTCTCGGCCTCGACCACACGCTGCCCTCGCGCGCTCTGGATGACCATCTGCGCATCGAGAGCGATGAGTGCCGGCGCTGTGTCGGAGGGATTCACCGCGACACATCGATCGGCATCGAGGATGGCGTGTTCCCGATTGATGGCCGTGGGCGTATCCGCATAGCAGATGTTGCCACCGGCCCGGTAGCAGCTCCATCCGGCCCGGTAGTACCAGCAGCGCGTATCCTGCGACACGTTGCCGCCGACCGTCCCCTGGTTGCGAATCTGCGGCGAGGCGACGAGCTCGGCGGCCTCGGCGAGGAGCATGAACTTCTCGCGCACGCGAGGATGCCGCACGATCTCGGTGAGCGTCGTCGCCGCGCCGATCTCGAGACCGCCATTGCTCTCCTTGATGCCACGCAGCTCCGTGGCGCGGCTCAAGTCGATGACCACGCTCGGTCGCTTGATGCGATCCTTCAGCCAGTCGAAGGAATCCATCCCACCGGCCATCACCCACGCATTCGGGCTGTACCGATCGAGGAGCGTGACCGCGTCAGCCGTGGTCTCCGGCTGGAACAGCTCGAACGCGGGCATCACGTCGTGAATCACGGCCATGACGTCTTCTCCTTCAGATATGCGCAGTCAAGGGCTCGATCGTCGGCTTGCCCGCCTCGAGCGAGGTCAGGATCATGTCGAGCGTGACCGGGGCGCGCTGGTAGATGTTGTCACCCAGCGCGTCGCTGATCGCGTTGAGCACCGCGCACGCGCCGGCGCCGACCGGTGGCTCGCCGATACCGCGCGCGCCAACTGGCGTCTCGGGATCCGGGATGTCGAGCGCCGCCCACGCCATCTGCTGCGGCACATCGAGGATCGTCGGTGGCCGGTTGTGATGGAACCGCCGCGCCAGCGCCACACCGTACTGCTGGTCGTAGACCCACTTTTGTCCGATCGTGTGTCCGATGCCGAGGATCGAGCGCCCGAGAATCTGTCCGCCGAGGGCGCGTGGGTGCACCACCGTGCCGACATCGGCGACGGCAAGGTAGTCGAGGATGTAGTACTTGCCGGTCTCGACGTCGATCTCGACTTCGGCGAACCCGGCCACGAACGAGCGTGACTGACCGTCGCGCGGATAGTTGTCCTTCGCGACGCCCATGAGGCCCTGCCCGGCGAGCGCGTTTGCCGATGCGGTCGTGAACTTGTTGATGTCCTTCGGCAGTTCGTGGCCGTCGTACGCTCCGCCCAGATCGATCGCACGCTGCGCGGCCTTCGCGAGCGTCATGCCCGGCCCGCCGCCCTTGCGGAAGACGCGCTCGTTGGCGACTTCGTAGTCTTCAGGGCGGCCGCCAAGATCTTTCGCCGCGATCGCCTGCAGCTTCTTCTTCGCGTCCATCCCCGCCGCGTGAGCGGCGCGCGTCATCGCGTGGATGGTCTGGCTGCCGCCGCTGTTGCACGTCCACGGCAGGTTCTTCGCCGTGTCGCCCCAGGTGACTACCACTTTGTCCCAGGGGACGCCCAGGATCTCGGCCGACACTCGGTGACAGTCGCTGACCGACTCGGTGCCGTGATTGCCGATACCAGATTGGATGTACAGACGCCCGTCAGGCTTGATGACGAAGAGACCGTCGTAGCCGGTGGAGCCCGCGCTATACGCGCTTACGGCGACGCCGACGCCACGAACTTTGTTGCCATCGCGCTTGCCGCTTCGCGTCTTGCGCTCATCCCACTTGAAGAGCGCTGAACCTTTATCGAGCGCCTCCTTCACGAACGCGCTCGTGGCGTACTGCCGAACCTGCTTCGGTCCTCCCGGTGGGCCGAATGGTGCTTTGCCAGACGGTGCGTTGATGCGGCGAATCGCGACCTGATCGATCCCGAGCTTCCGCGCCGCTTTCGAGATGACCGGCTCCATCAGCATGTGCGACTGCGTGCCCCCCGGCTGACTTTGCGGACCTCTCGGCGGCGTGTTCGTCAACACGGAAATGCCACGGAACTTCATCGCCTTCGGCTGATACATCAACGACGCGATGACGCCGGTGTTGTTGCAGTCGCCCTGTCGCTCGAAGGGGCCGTTGTCGCTGACCGAGCACATGTCGAGGGCGGTGATGCGACCGTCTTTCGCGAAGCCGACTTTCATCCGCCCGCGCACGCCCGGACGCGCGCGACCGATGTAGTGCTCTTCTTCGCGCGTGATGCGCATCATCACCGGAGCGTTAGCCTTCTTGGCCAGGAGTACCGGAATCACCAGCGAGATCGCGCCGGTGATCTTGCTCCCGAACCCGCCACCGGTGTACTCGCTCACGACGACGACGTCTTCGGGTGGGACGCCTACCCAGCGCGACACGCCGAGCACGGTTTGCGCGGTGCTCTGTGTGCCCGTGTATACGTGGACCTTTCCGTTTTGCCAGTAAGCCATCGCCGTGCGCGTCTCGAGCGTTTGATGGCTCGTGTCGGGAGTGACGAAGGTTTCGTCCAGCACGAGCGCGGCTTCTTTGAAGCCAGCGTCGAGATCGCCGTACGCCCACGCCTCGGGCGCGCCCTCCATCATGGGTAGCTTGCCGGCGTCGGCCTCGGTGAGTTCCGCCGCCGTCCATTTCATCTCTTTGATCTCGGGTCGCGGCGGGCTCTTCGGCGGCGGCGTCCCGGGTGGAATGGGCGGCGGAATGAACCAGTAGTTGCCCTTCGTGCGCGCGTTGGGGCCGCTCGGACGCAGGCTGACCAATGGATCGACAACGAAGGGGAGAGGCTCGTAGTCGATCTTGATCCGCTCGATGGCCTCGGCGGCTGTCGTTTCGTCAACGGCTGCCACGGCCAGAATCGGCTGGCCTTGATAGACCGGCTCCTTCGTGAGCGCAACCTCGCCGTCGATGTTGGCCAGAATCAACTGACCGTTGTCGTTGACGGCGTCGGACGGCGCCGGCAGATCGTCTGCCGTGACGATCGCTTTGACACCGGGCACGGCCATCGCTGCTGTCGTATCGATGCGAGTGACGCGCGCATGCGGGTGTGGACTGAGCAGCAGCTTCGCGAAGAGCATGCCGTCCACGCGAAAGTCTTCGGCGTACTTGCTCTTGCCCGTGACCTTCGCGATCAGATCCGGAGTGGTGTAGTTCTGTCCGACGAGCTTCTCAGCCATCTCATGCCTTCCGCATGTTCTCAGCACCGCGCATCAGCGAGGTGAGAATCTTGTCGTAGTCCTGACAGCGACAGAGGTTGCCCGAGATCCCGTGCGCAAGCTGCGCGCGTGTCGGATTCGGATTCGTCTTGAGGAAGCCGACCGCGGCCATGATGAAACCCGACATGCAGAACGCACACTGGAAGCCCTGCTCGTCGACGACGCCCTGCTGCACGGGGTGAAGCGTCCCATCCGCGGCAGCGAGTCCCTCGATCGTGACGATCTTCTTTCCACGCACTGCGTGCGTGAGCACGGAGCACGAATAGTGCGGCACATCATCGACGAGCACGGTGCACGCGCCGCACTCGGCGCGATCGCATCCGAGCTTGGTGCCGGTCAGTCCGAGTTTGTAGCGGAGTGTCGTGGCCAACGTTTCCTGCTTCAGCACGTCGACGCGACGCTCCTGGCCATTGACCGTGAGCGTGATCAGTCGCTCGACACTGCCGGGTGCAGAGGGCTGCTGGCCGAGCACCGACGAGGAGCGCCAGAGGTATGCGGCCGATGACACCACGGCTCCCGACGCAATGACACCCTTGATGAAGTTGCGGCGCGAGACGTTCCTGGGTGTGTCGGCGGTCATCGTCTTGTCTTCCATAGACAGGCCACCTTGATGAAAGCGCGATACAGGCGATCGCGAGGCAGGCAGAAGGTAGCGCCAACCCATACGGAACGCAACGAAAGAATGGGGGTACGTCGCTACAATGCGCCGACGTGCCGACCTGGCTTCGTAACCGGACCTTTCGAGGTGTTTTCGCGCTCGCAGTGACCTCCGTCTTCATGGGGGCGTGCGGCTCACCGCGCCCGGAGCCACCCAAGAAGGAAGTCGTTATGTGGAAGCAGCTTGGCTCGTGGTCGGGCCGCGGAAACGCGCAGACCGAATCATTCGTGGGGCTGACCGGGTCGCTGCGCTTCCATTGGCGAACGACTCAGGAGAATCCCAAGGGCCAGGGCAAATTCAAACTGATACTGCAGAGCGCCATCAGCGGTCGGGCGCTGCAGGAGCCAGTTGACGAAGAAGGGCCCGGAGAGGGAACCGCCTACGCGGCTGACGACCCGCGAGTCTTCCACGTCCTGGTCGAATCAGCGAACCTCGATTGGTCTTTCACGGTCGAGGAGGCCGCCTTCGGAACTGCCTCCAAGTAGACGTCCTTTACTTCGCCGGTACGCGCGTGTATTTCCTGAGGTTGTTGAAACCGACGTCCGCAGCGTAGATGTTGCCCTGAGCGTCCACCGCGATGCCCGACGCCGATGTGCCGGTGTCAGTCATCATGCTCATGTCGCCAGGATCAGGAATCAAGTACTTCAGGGCGCCAGTGATCGCATCGCCGATCACGATGGCCCTGTCGTTCACGCCAGCTGTTGGCCGAAGGGCTGTCTGGCCGGGAGCGACGTTCTCATAGGTGGCGCCGACGTAGATGTTGTCGTGCGTGTCGACGTACACCGAGCTTGGCTGACCGAACTGCTTCCACGCGGCGATGAAGTTGCCGTCTTGATCGAACACCTGCACTCGATTGTTCTGGCGGTCGGCCACATACACATAGCCCTTCGAGCCGCCGACGTAGAGATCGTGCGGCTCCCTGAAGTTGCCGGGCTCCGATCCCAGGCGCCCCCAGGTCTTGATGAACTTCCCGTCCTTCGTGAATTTCACGATGCGCGCGCTGTTCGACTTGTTGGGTGAATGTCCGTCCGACACGAAGATGTCGCCGCTTGCGGCGATCGCGACGCCGGTCGGCCGGTCGAACAAATCGGGTCCACTTCCGCTAACGCCCGGTCTGCCGAGCGTCATCAGCACCTTTCCTTCAGGGCTGATCTTGAGCACCGTCTGGCCAATCGCGACGCCCTGCGCGTTCTTCGCCGGCATCCCGAGGATCGTCTCTTCTGCGTTCGAGTCCGTCGTCCAGATGTTGCCGTTTCTGTCCACGGTGAATCCATGCGGATGCGCGAAGAGACCGACGCCGAAGCGTCTGAGCAGGCGTCCTGCGGGGCTGAACTCGAGAATCGGCGGGTTGGCATCTCCTCGATTCAGGCACGTGGCGTCTCCGGTGGGCTTGTCGTTGAAACAGCGATGGAAGACCCAGATGTTGCCGTTCGACGCGACGTGCACGCGGATGACTTCACCCCATTTCTTGCCGTTCGGTCCTTTCATGCTCGCGGGAAGAGTCGGCCAGTCCGGCACGAGACGGTACGGATTCGGGAGCGTGGGTTTGGGAACAGACGCTTCCACGCCGCCCTGGCCATGTGCGGCCGCGACGAGCGCAGCGGCAAGGAGGCCGGAGATCGCGAACTGAGCAAGGACGCGACTGGAAGTCATGCCGGATCTCCTCTCGAATCGAATCTGAGCGCAGCGGCTGCCTTCGCTGGAGACTCGCGACGTCCCAATGATAGATTGTCGCGATGCGCACCTCGTTCAACGGATCTAGTAGCGACCCTCGCGCAGTCGCTTACGCACGTGCGACCATCAACCTGGCATCCCGGGACGTCCGCATCGAAGACGTGCCGTGCCGGAACCTCGAGGATGTGCTGGGGGGATTCGGCCGATCGTTCCAGATCCTGGCAGAGCGGACCATCACGCACGCGTTCACGCCGGAGAATCCCCTCATCATCAACACGGGCGCGCTGACGGCGTCGAACATCACGACCGGGCTGCGGACGTATTTCTCGGCCTACAGTCCGCTCAAGGTCTCGAACAAGGGGCTGCCCGCCGCGATGTGGTCTGCCGGGAGTTGCAAGTTCGGCCCGAAGCTCAAATGGACCGGGCTCGACGAGGTGATTCTGGAGGGCCGCGCGGACGTGCCGGTGTACCTGGTGATCCGCCACACCGAGCAAGGTCCGGGGATTGCGTTCGAGCCTGCCGGCGATCTGCTCGGGCTCAGCTGCCACGAGAAGATCATGTGGCTGCGCGATCGTTACGCCGATGCACACTTCGCGGCGATCGGCCCCGCTGGCGAGCACTACGAGGATTGCTACATGGCGTCGGTGGCGCTCAGCACCGAAAACCAGCTGAGGTCGGGCGACGACAAGTGTCGATGGGCCGGCCGCGGCGGCATGGGCGCGATCATGGGGTACAAGCGCGTGCTGGCGATCGTCGCGCAGGCGCCGGACCGCATCGCGAAGCTGAAGCCGGAGATCCGCGACATCAACAAGGCGGTGACGAGCGGCCCCGGATCGCGCAAGTTCCGCGAGAAAGACAAAGGCGGGCTCGGCGGCACCTGGTCGAACTACGAGCCGCTCGAGAAGTTCCACTTCGTCCCCCAGAACAACTTCCGGCCCACGGGCGACGGGAAGCCGGAGCTGATGTTCCGCGACAACGTGCAGCCGGACTTCTTCGTCAAGGCGGAGTCGTGCTTTCGCTGCGGCATCAACTGCCACAAGAACGTGTACGAGAAGAACGCCGACGGGACGCGCGGCGCTTTCCTGGCCAAGTTCGACTACGAGCCGGTGAACCTGCTGTCAACCAATCTCGGGATGCACGATCCGCGCAAGGCAGCGACGCTCATCGCTCTGGTTGACCGGCTCGGGATGGACAACATCTCGGTGGGCACGACGATCTCGTACGTGATGGACTACAACGCGCGACATCCGGACGCGCCGATCCTGAACGGCGCGACCTTTGGAGACTTCGACAAAGCGCGCGAGCTCGTCGAGGGCGCTGCTACGGGGCAGTTTCCCGAGGTGGGCCGCGGCGTCAAGCGGCTGTCGGAGAAACTCGGCGAGACCGGGTACGCCATGCACTGCAAGGGCCTGGAGTTCCCGGCGTACCAGCCCGACACAAACCCCGGCTATCCGTGGGCGATCGCGGGCGGACACATGTCGATGGCTACTTACATGGCGCTCGCGCTCGAAGGCAACACCTCGCTCGACTACTGGGCCACGCTGATCACCGGGCGCGGCCTGTTATTCGTGCGCGATGACTTGATTGGCCTGTGCAAATTCGCCGGCGTTACCGCGGATCACGCTGTCGAGGGCCTCAAGCACGAGATCGGGTTCGAGGTGACGTCTGAGCAGCTGCTAGCCGCCGTGCGGCGCTCGTTCATGCGCGCGTTGTGGCTCGAGCGCAAGCAAGGGTACGATCGATCGGACTACACGTTGCCGTCGGAGGTGTTCGATCGGCCCAACCCCAACCTGAAGATTCCCCCGTTCGTGACCCGCGAGTTCTTCTCGCAGCTGAGCGATCGGGTCTGGGCGGTGTTCGACAGGGAAATCGACGAGATCGCGAAGACCTGAACGCGTCACCGGTCTCGCCAGGGACTGCTCACTGTTGTATGCCCCGAATCCGCTTCACGAACCTCTTCGCCGAGCGCATCGGTGGCGTCAGCGCTGTTGATGTCCAGGCCGCGACAATCGAGTCCGCGCTCCGCGCGCTCACGGATCAACATCCCACTCTGATGCCGCTGGTCTGGGCGAAGGACGGCGCGCTCAATCCCGTTATGGTGCTGTTCCTGAACGACCGCCAGCTGGGCGCCGCGGAGATCGGAACTCCCGTGGGTCCCGGCGATGAGATCGACATCGTGCCTGCGCTCGAAGGCGGGTGAAGACGGCGCTACGCGCGAGTTTGAGCCTCCCTCACTTCAGCTAGCCGTGATCACAAGCCCAACGATTGCTGCTGCAAGTGCGCCGACATATCACCACCGTGCGCGCATGTGGCCTGCATGTCAACGCCACCAGCGAGGCGACGCACCCAGCGGGTAAAATTGCGTTCAGGAGCCCAGATGCGACGAACCCGTTGAAAGCGTAGCCGGAAGATGACGGAGGAACGAACGTGAGACGAACACTCATCACAGCACTCGCGGTGTTCGCGCTGTCCACGGGCACGGCAGTCGCCGCCGACACGCCGGACAGCGTGTTGATCGGCGGGAAGGTCGAAGTGAAGCTCGGAGACAACCAGGGGGACGTGCTGGCGGCATTGTCCACGGTCTACAAGCTCGAGCCCTACGCGTCGGAGACGGGCACGGCGTTCGCGGTGAAGACGCCGGAGGGGAAAATCGTGGGGACGGTGGCGTTCGACGCGAAGGCGCGCGTCTGGTGGGCGTCGAACCGGCTCACGGATCCGCGGCCGGCGCTGACGCGCGTGGATGGCCGGGAGTGCCGCGTCGTCACATGGGATGCCGGCGCCATCGCGGGGGTGGACTGTGGGCGGTTCCGGGTCGGCCACGATGCCGACGGGGCGTTCGAGGCGATCATCAAGTAGCACAAGAAGCTGGCGCCGACGGTCGGTCCACCTTCGCGCAGTGCGCTACACCGGACAACCTTCGCGTGGCTCGATAGTGCGCTCGCTGAATGCTGGCAAGTAGGCATTGAGCTGCCAGCCGTAGCTCGCGCTCGTGATCTCGCGCGAGCGAAGGTTGGTGCGGAAGGGGGACTCGAACCCCCACGGTATGAAGAGACGAGAGACCGCATGCCTGTGTACGCATTCGACGGCACCTGGAACGAAGCGAAGGACGGCGACGATCCGGCCTACACCAACACGAACGTGTTCCGCTTCTATGACGCGTACAAGCGCCACTCGAAGCGGCCGGACCTCGATTTCTACGTCGCGGGAGTCGGCACGCGCTTCAACGCGATCGGCCGTGCACTTGGCGGCGTCTTCGGTCTCGGCGAGCTGCCGCGCATCAACGAAGCCTACCAGGCGCTTTGCAAGGCGTGGGACCAGGGCGAGCGGGACATCGACATCGTGGGCTTCAGCCGCGGCGCGGCGACCACACTCGACTTCTGCCACTGCATCCAGGAGCGCGGGATCCGCAAGCCGGGCACCGATCAGGTGGTCGAGCCCTCACCGAAGATTCGGTTCCTCGGCGTCTGGGACATCGTGGCATCGTTCGGGCTCGCCAATCTCGGCAACACCGCGTTGAACATCGGGCATCACCTCTCGCTGCCGAAGTCGAACCTGCAGTACTGCTTTCACGCGTTAGCGCTCGACGAGCGCCGACCCTCGTTCCTTCCGATCCGCGTCGAGGGCGCGTGCGAGGTCTGGTTCCGCGGTGTCCACTCCGACATCGGCGGCGGCAACAAGAACCGAGGTCTCAACGACGTAACGCTCCGCTGGATGATGCACAAGGCGATGGGCGCGCAGCTGCCGATCCTGCAGGAAGACATCGACGCGCTGAACCCCGATCCCACGGCCCTGCCCTCTCCTGCCGGCGGGCACAAGCTGCCGCTGGCCATTCGGACGGTCTCGTCGGTCGATCGCGGTCACTACACTGTGACGCCGCTGAAAGGATGGGCGAGCCTTCTGGACACGTGCGCCGTCGAGAGCGAGTCCGACGAGTGTGGGGCTGCGGAGATTGGCAGCAACGGCATCGAGGTCATGCCGCTCGAGGTGCGCCGGCGGGTGCTGGCCATGTGGGAGGCCGCGCAGCACGTCGCCGCGCGCGAGGACATGCCACTCGACGATTCCAAGGATCTGCTGTTGACGCTGTTTCAAGGTCGCGTGCCGCTCGTCACCACTGACGATGACTTGAAGCGTGCGCAAATCGGCGCGGCGCAGCTCGTCGCGAACGCGATCCGTGGCGCACGCAATCGCGGCGAGCATCACCTCGCGCCGTTCTACGTCAACGAGGCGCTGTTCAATACACGACACCTCTTCCCGCTGACCGATTGAGCTTCCTCATCGACCTGGAGCCATCTCAGATCGAAAGGCCGGGATCGCCTTCAATGACTTGCTGGCGCAGCAAAGGCCGCTCGCCAGGCTGACGTCTCAAAACCGCTGACTGGCCGGCGGCGTGATGCCGTTGAGCCGGAGATACACCACCATCTGGCCGTAGATGTCCCACGTGTGGCCGATGACGTAATACACGACTCGGGCTTTCGTCGAAGGACCCATGAAGCGATCGAATCGCGTGGACGACGCCTGCGCGAGCAGGCTCTGGTCAGTCTGCTCCTTCAGCGCGGCGATGCCGTAGTCGAAGGAGGCCTCGAGGGTCTTCATGATCGCGGCTCGCGACGTTTCCTTCATGTCGTACGCCGGCGGCGGCACCTTCGCTCCGAGTCGTCCCATCTGGACGATGTTTGCCTCGGCGACGTGGAGGATCTGCTCGCCCCACGTCCGTTCGGGCGCCGTCGCGCGGTACCCGAACTTGTCGTCGGGCATTGCCGCGGCGATCTTCATCATCGTGTCCTTCAACCGCGTCCAGTCCTGAAGGACGTTATCCTGAAGCGACACCGACTGGGCAGCGGCGAGGTGCGGCAACAGCACGGCCACGACGAGCGGAAGCAGGCTTTTCATGGGGCGCATCTTGGATCGCCGGAACCGGCATGTCCATGGTCGCAAGACAACTGAGGTTGGAGGCTGCATGAAGAGGATCATCGTTCTCGCCACGTTACTGACCGTCGGTGCCCTGTCGCTGGCGGTCGCCGCCTCGCAGCAGCCGGCTGCCGGTGCCGCGCAGGCCGCGCCCAAAGTGGTCGAAGTCGAAAAGCTTCGCGACAACCTGTTCATGCTGACGGGAGGGGGCGGTAACACGGCTGTCTTCATCGGCGCGTCTGGCGTGGTGGTTGTGGATACGAAGAACCCCGGGTGGGGCCAGCCGATCCTCGACCGCATCAAGGACCTGACGCCGAAGCCCATCACGACCATCATCAATACACACACGCACGGTGATCACGTGAGTGGGAACGTCGAGTTTCCGGCGACCGTCGAGGTCGTCGTGCATGAGAACACCGCGGCAAACATGAAGGAGATGCGCGCGTCCACGCAGACCGCGCCGAACGGTCAGCCGCCGAACATCTTCAAGGCCAACAACGGCCGCGGCATGCCGAAGAAGACCTTCAAGGACCGGATGACGATCGGGACCGGCGCCGACCGCATCGACCTGTACTACTTCGGCCGGGGTCACACGAACGGCGACGCGTGGGTCGTGTTTCCGGCGCTGCGCGCCATGCACGCCGGCGACATCTTCTCGGGCAAGAACATCCCGGGCCTCGATGCCGTCAACGGCGGAAGCGGACTCGCCATCGCCGACACGCTGACGAAGGCCGCCGACACGATCAAGAACATCGACACCATCATCACCGGGCACAGCAGGACGATGACTGTGGCCGATCTGCGCGAGTACGCGCAGTTCAATCGTGACTTTGCAAACGACGTGCGGGCGGCGAAAGCGGCCGGCAAGTCAGCGGAGCAGGTGGCGAGCGCCTGGAAAATTCCGGCGAAGTACGTAGGCTATGCCACGCCGACTCCGGTGAGGCTGCTGCAGAACGTGCAGGTCGTCTTCGACGAGTTGAAGTAAGACGTTCCCTCTGAAGCCAGACACGACGGACTACCAGTTCGGCCACTTCCACCCGTCCGACAACCGGCGCACCGACTTGAAGTTCAGGATGCGATTCTGCTCGAACTCGCGGTGGGGGTTGCCGGTGATGACAATCCGGTCTCCTGGTTTCAACGTGTCCTGCTGAATGCCTCTGCGCTGCAGGCTCAACGGCGCTTGCCACTCAAAGATGTAGAGGCTGCCATCGTCGGCTTTCACCTTGAGCAGTGAGTGCGGTGCGCGCCACTCGAAGTCGTCGATGACTCCTTCCACTTCGACGAGGCGATCGACGTGATAGGCGGAGTACGAGTGGTGTGCGGAAACAGAGCTGGCCGCAGCCACCGCGGCTATTGCGATGGCAAAGAGTACGCGTTTCATGAGAGCAGGGTGCCAGAGAGACGTTACCTGCGTGTTACCGATCATTCAGGTGCGAATGCCCTGGCGGACTCGTTTGATGCTGCGCGCAGCCGGGGATTCGGCTATCGTGTGGCATCTCATCACGGGGGCACTGACTGTGATACGCAAACTCACGCCTTCCATCGTCGTCGTCGCCGCGGGGATCGTTGCGACGTTTGCCGGGTTCGCCGCCGATCGCCAGTCATTGAATGCCCAAAGCAAGCAGGCGCCGATCTTCGAGGTCGATCCGCTGTGGCCCAACCCGTTGCCGAACCACTGGGTCACCGGCTCGACGATCGGGCTCTCCGTCGATGCGCAAGACAACGTCTGGACGATTCATCGTCCCAACACGGTCGAAGACAACTTCAAGGCTGCCGACATCATGGTCGGCGACGCGAAGGGGCGAGATGACGAAGCGCAGCCTGGTGCGGCATCATCAAAGGCGCCGACCGGTGCAACGCCGATCGGCAAGTGCTGCAAGGTAGCGCCGCCCGTGCTCGTCTACGACCAGGCGGGCAACCTGGTCAAGTCATGGGGAGGCCCGGGCAAAGGCTACGACTGGCCCGACAGCAATCACGGCATCACCGTCGATCATCAAGGCAACGTGTGGTTGGCCGGCAACGGTGCCAAGGACACGCAGATCTTGAAGTTCGATGGTGCTGGAAAATTCATCTTCCAGATCGGCAAGCACGGCGTCCACAACGGCAGCAACGACGTCGACAACTTCTGGCAGCCGACGAAGATCTGGGAGGACGTCCCGTCGAATGAGATGTACATCGGCGACGGCTACGGCAATCGTCGAGTGATCGTCGTTGACGTCGCCACCGGCAAGTACAAGAGGCACTGGGGCGCCTACGGCAACAAGCCGAGCGACGAGCCGATGCCTGCGTACACTCCCGGGGCCACGCCGTCGAAGCAGTTCAACACCGTCCACTGCGCGATCGTCTCAAACGATGGGTTCGTCTACGTCTGCGATCGGGTCAACGATCGCATTCAGGTATTCCGTAAGGACGGCACGTTCGTGAGGGAAGCATTCATCGACACCCACACGCACCGATCGGGCTCGGTGTGGGACATGACGTTTTCACGCGATCCGCAGCAGACGTACATCTACGCTGCCAACGGCGTCGACGAGAAGATCAACATCCTGCTCCGGAGCTCACTCGAGGTGTTGACCTCGTTCGGCGATGGCGGGCGCGGGCCGGGACAGTTCTTTGGCGTCCACAATCTCGCGACCGATTCGAAGGGCAATCTCTACGCGACCGAAACCTATACCGGCGCGCGCGTCCAGCGGTTCGTCTACAAGGGCGTCGGCCCGGTTACGAAGGCGGAACAGGGAGTGGTCAGACCGAAGGCACGGTGATCGTTGCCCTCCTCAAGCGGCTATCGTCCGGCGGCGCGCTCCTCGGCACGGGCTCCAGCCAGGATCCCGGTCATGCCGTAGTTGCCCTCGTGACAGCCGTACTCGTACATGGGATGATCCGCGCGACTCAACGGGATCATCAGACTCCACGGCCTGGTCCACGTGCCGGGGTCATTGATCGTCATCTCGTATTTCAGCGTGTTTGGTCCGGTCTGCGAGAAGCGTTCGACGACATGCAGTTGCTCGCTGGACCTGCTCATGAAGCTGCGGGGTTTGTAGTTGGCCGTCTCGACAACGAGCGTGTCCCCCTCCCAATGCCCGCGCGAGTCTCCAAGCCACTGACGGACAGCAGGCGCGAGGTGGGGACGCTGATCGAGGGGAATCACACGAGTGTCGTGAATCATTTCCAGGGTGAGGGCCACGGTATCCGGCGTTTGGATAATCTCGTAGGCACTCTGGTATCCGGCCACCAAGCTCGGAGATCCATAGGTGATACAGCGCTCCTGCAACGCCCGATCCTCGGGCCCAGCCGCCGCTCGTCTCATCGCCGCCAGAGTCGCGTCGCGCCGTTTCATCCCCTCGGGGGTCATCGGCGGCAAACGACCGTCGGCAGGGTCCGTGATCAAGGACGTCCGATTCTCCCAGTCTCTATCGACCGTCCAGACTGAGCTGTAGTCGCCGGTCTCGCCGTCGATGCTCGTGAACCCCGATCGAGTCCCGGTGATATTGGCCCACACGGCATTGAAGACCGAATCGCCAAACGCGGCATCTCCATGCCCGTTGAACAGCTCACGAGCCTTCTTCTTCATGGCCGCGAGTTCTTTGTCGGTCAGGGTCGCGCGCCCGGCGAGTGCTTCCGGCCGTTCGAGCGGCGTTGCGACGTTGTTGACCCAGACACCCTGAAAGTCGGGTCGTCCGTCAGGAGTTCGCGGCTGTGTCCACGCTTGCCGTCCGGATGTGGACTGCGCAACGACTGACGAAGGAGAGAGTTGCCCCTGTGCGACGAACATGAGGGCGGTGAGGCCGACGATCAGACAGAGGCGACGGTGGTTCATGTGTCTTCCCTCCGTGGGCGTCAAGTGTATCCCCATCGTGGATCTACTTTCCCACCATGTGCCCGATGTCTTTTTCGTTTTCGGTGCAGATGTAGTCCATCAGCTCCGTATCGAGCACGATGGTGTGAATCATCGTGATCGTCCAGGGTTTGGTGTACGCCTTCGGATCGTCGACGGTGAGTTCGATTTCCATCCTGCCGAAATTGACGCGGCGGATCCGTTCCGTGATTTTGGCAGCGTCCGTAAGAGGACTGCCGTTTCGGTCGAGCCATTCACCATCCGGAAATCCCGTTGACTCGACGACGAGTGTGTCTCCTTCCCATTTGCCGATCGAGTAACCCTTGAAAGCGGGCGTTCCGATAGGCGGCAGCGGTCGGCCGTCCGTGAAGATCTGCCGATACGTGGCGTCCATCTCATTCAGCGTGACGATCAAGCCTGGAATCTGAATGAATTTTCGCAGCTGCGGCGTCGTGTGTAATTTGACGATGCCCCCCGGCAGGCATCGCGACACCGGATCGTCTTTCCCGTTTTGTTCGATTCTCGACTTCCTGGCATCCAACGCCCACGGCTGATACGGCGGACCGTCCTTGAGGCTGTAGCCAATGTTCATGAATTCCAGCGGGACCTGCATGTCCGCACAACCATCCGGTGGGCACGGACGATTCTTTTCTGGTTCCCAGATTCCCGAAAGATCCGGCTTGCCGTCAGCGGTTCGCGGCGTCGGCGCCTGGAGGTTGGGCGACCCGTTCAGCAATCTGGGCACGCCGGCAGTCGGATACGTCAGCCACTGCGCGAAGGCCGGCACGCTCACGACGCACGTCACGACCGTGAGACCGGCAATCCTGAGGATCGTTCTCATCGGAAAGCCCCCGGGCAGAGTCTACTGCCGACGGGGGACTCGATCCCCCACGGTATCGCTACCGCCAGCCCCTCAAGACGATTCGTATCGGGTGTTCAGATCGAAAGGCCGGGATCGCCCTCAATGACTTGCTGGCGCAGCACAGGCCGCTCGCCCGGTTTCCAGAGCGATGCCGTGTGGACGACCCGGTAGCGAAGAGGACCGCCATCGGGACGATCGCTGCGCGTGATCGGGCGTGGAATGCAGACGAACTCGGTTCGCATTTCATTGCTGGTGAGCCG
>Ga0310810_10000292_pt1 | contig 52396 bp, 51 predicted proteins | sample NCmetagenome_FD_207641 | JGI IMG/M metagenome (GOLD analysis project Ga0310810, IMG submission 207641) | Soil microbial communities from experimental microcosm in Duke University, North Carolina, United States - NC | ecosystem: Engineered > Artificial ecosystem > Soil microcosm > Unclassified ...
GTCGCGGGCCTGCGGCCAGTCGATCGACGGCTTGCCGCTGCCCTTCTTCCAGAAACCGACCAGCAGCGCGGGCGCGGTTTCGTGATTGGCCTTCAGCCAGCGGCGGAATTCGGCTTCGGTCGGGAAGTAGGTGGGTTGCTGGGCCATCACCCAATGCATTAGCAAAGCCGCATGCATGACGTCGCTATCGAACTGCCCGGTCGGCCGGGCTCGCTCGCTCGCTTTGGCGAGGCGCTGGGCGCCGCTGGAGTCAGCCTTGAGGGAGGCGGCGTCTTTACCGTCGATGGCGTCGGCTACGCCCATTTCCTGGTTGAGGACGGCGAAGCCGCCCGGACCGCCCTCGATCTGGCGGGTCTCGGCATGGCCACCGTTCGCCCGGTGCTGATCCGCCGCCTGAAGCAGGACGTGCCGGGTCAGCTCGGCGCCATCGGACGCGCCCTTGCGGACGCGGGCGTGAACATCGAGACCCAATATAGCGATCACGCCAACCGCCTGATCCTGGTGGTTGACGACATGGAGGCTGCCGAGCGGGCGACAGGCGACTGGGCCGCCTGACCCGCCCCTACCTGGTCAGCTTCCGATAGGTCGTCCGATGCGGCCGGGTGGCTTCCTCACCCAGACGGCGGACCTTGTCTTCCTCATAGGCCTCGAAGTTTCCTTCGAACCATTCGACGTGGCTGTCGCCCTCGAACGCGAGGATGTGGGTTGCCAGGCGGTCAAGGAAGAAACGGTCGTGGCTGATCACCACGGCGCAGCCCGCGAAATTCTCGATCGCCTCCTCGAGCGCGCCCAGGGTTTCGACATCGAGGTCGTTGGTCGGCTCGTCGAGCAGCAGCACGTTGCCGCCGCGTTTCAGCATCTTGGCGATGTTGACGCGGTTGCGCTCCCCGCCTGACAGCTTGCCGACGTTCTTCTGCTGGTCCTGGCCCTTGAAGTTGAAGGCGCCGACATAGGCCCGGGTCGACTGGTCGTGACCGTTGACCTTCATATAATCGAGGCCGTCCGAGATCTCCTGCCAGACATTGTTCTTGTCGTTGAGGTGATCGCGGCTCTGGTCGACATAGCCGAGGTGGACGGTCGGCCCGATGTCGATCTTACCCGAATCCGGCTGTTCCTGGCCGGTCAGCAGCTTGAACAGGGTCGACTTGCCCGCGCCGTTGGGGCCGATCACCCCGACAATACCTCCCGGCGGCAGGGTGAAGGACAAGTCTTCGAACAATAGCTTGTCGCCATAGGCCTTGGAGATGCCCTCGACCTCGATGACCTTGCCGCCGAGGCGTTCGGGCACCTGGATGAGGATTTCCGCTTTCCCGGGAACATGCTTTTCCTGCGCGGCGACCAGCTGGTCGAACTTGGCGATACGCGCCTTCGACTTGGTTTGACGGGCCTTGGCGCCCTGCCGGATCCATTCGAGCTCGTGCCGGATTGCCGTCTGGCGGCCGCTTTCCTCTCGCTCTTCCTGCTCGAGGCGCTTGGCCTTCTTCTCGAGATAGGTCGAGTAATTGCCCTCGTAGGGGAAATATTTCCCGCGATCGATTTCGAGGATCCAGCTCACCACATTGTCGAGGAAGTAGCGGTCGTGGGTGATCATCAGCACCGCGCCGGGATATTCCTTGAGATGACTCTCAAGCCATTGGACGCTCTCGGCGTCGAGGTGGTTGGTTGGCTCGTCCAGCAGCAGGATCGACGGCTTCTGGAGCAGGAGGCGGGTCAGGGCGATGCGGCGCTTCTCGCCGCCCGAAAGATTCTCAACCGACCAGTCGGAAGGCGGGCAGCGCAGCGCCTCCATCGCGACCTCGAGCTGGTTGTCGAGCGTCCAACCGTCGACCGCATCGATCTTCTCCTGGAGCTCCCCCATTTCCGCCATCAGCGCGTCGAAATCGGTATCGTCCTTGGGGTCGCCCATCTCCGCCGAAATGGCGTTGAAGCGATCGACCATGTCGGCCACCTCGCGCGCCCCGTCCTTGACGTTCTCCAGCACATTCTTGCTGGCGTCGAGGTGCGGCTCCTGCGGCAGATAGCCGACCGTGACATTCTCGCCCGGCCAGGCCTCGCCCTGGAAGTCCTTGTCGATGCCGGCCATGATCTTCATCAGCGTCGACTTGCCGGCGCCGTTGGGGCCGACGATGCCGATCTTGGCGCCGTGGTAGAATTGCAGGTTGATGTGGTTCAGCACCGGCTTTTGCGCGCCGGGGAAGGACTTCGTCATGTCCTTCATCACATATGCATACTGGGCGGCCATGGGGTCGCAATGTCCTTCGAATGGGGGAATTCGACCGCGCAGATAAGACGCGGAAGGCCCGGCGTCTAGTCGCGCCCCACCATGTCGACCGCATCGGCGAAGCGGTAATCGCGGAACTGCTCGCGAAGCGTCTTCTTCGAAAGCTTGCCGGTGGCGGTATGCGGCAATGAATCGACGAATTCGATCGCGTCGGGCAGCCACCATTTGGCGACGAGGCGGGTCAGATGTTCTCGAACCTCGGCGGCGCAGACTTCCATCCCGTCAACCTTGACGCAGACCAGCAGCGGCCGCTCGTCCCACTTGGGATGGGGAATGCCGATCGCGGCGGCCTCCAGCACGCCGGGGCAGCCGATCGCGGCATTTTCAAGCTCGATCGAGCTGATCCACTCGCCGCCCGACTTGATCACATCCTTGGACCGGTCGGTGATCTGCAGCGTCCCGTCAGGATGGATGGCGGCGACATCGCCGGTGTCGAACCATTGGTCGGCGTCGGTCGCGTCCTCGGTTTCCTTGAAATAGCGCTTCACCACCCAGGGGCCGCGCGCCTGCAAGCGGCCTGACGTCACGCCATCGCGGGGCAGTTGGTGGCCGTCCTCATCGACGATCCGAAGCTCGACGTTGAACAGCGACCGCCCTTGCTTGGCGACATAGTCCATCTGCTCTTCGTCGCTCATCCTGTCCCAGTTGGACGGCGGCGCGCCGATGGTGCCGATCGGCGACATTTCGGTCATTCCCCAAGCGTGGCCGACCTGGATGCCACGGTCGCGAAACCACTTGATCATCGCCCGCGGCGCTGCCGAGCCGCCGATGGTCACGATCTTGAGGTCGCCCAGATCCTCGCCGGTCCGCATGATATGCTCAATCATTCCGAGCCAGATGGTCGGGACGCCGGCGCTGTGGCTGACCTTTTCGTCGCGGAACAGGTCGCACATCCGGTCGGGGCGATAATCGGCCGACAAGATCAGCTTGGCCCCGGTCATCGGCGCCGCCCAGGGAATGCCCCAGGCATTGGCATGGAACATCGGCACGATCGGGAGGACCACCGAGCGGGCGCTCAAATCGAAACAGTCTGGCGCGACCTCGGCCATGGCATGGAGCAGGCTAGAGCGATGTTCGTAGAGCACCCCCTTCGGATTGCCGGTCGTGCCTGAGGTGTAGCAAAGGCCGCAGGGGTCGCGCTCGTCGCCGTCGACCCATTGGTAGTCCCCGTCATGCGGCTCCAGCCAGTCGGTGAAACCGGTGTCGCCGGTCCAGCCCGCCGGCGGATCGAAGCAGACATATTTCTCGATGGTCTTCCACTTGGGCTTCATCCGCTCGACCACCGGCGCCCAGACATGGTCATAAAGCAGGACGCGGTCCTCGGCGTGGTTGGCGATATATTCGAGCTGCTCGTCGAACAGGCGCGGATTGATAGTGTGGAGCACTCCGCCCATGCCGATCGCGCCATACCAGCTGGTGAGGTGATGGCTGTGGTTCATGGCCAGGGTCGCGACCCGGTCGCCGGGCTTGATTCCGAGCGCTTCCAACGCCTGAGCCATGCGGCGGGCGTCGTAGGCGACATTGCGCCAGTTGGTGCGGGTGATGGTGCCGTCAGCCCATGCCGAGACGATTTCGCCCTCGGCATGTTCGCGCTCGGCATGATCGACCAGGCGCATCACGCGCAACGGCCAGTCCTGCATTGCCCCAAGTCGCAATTCGCGAACTCCCTCTTCCTGACGCTACCACAGCATGGCTGCGGATCGTCCAGCAGACAAGCCGTTCGCGGTGTTGAGCGCAAGCGACCGGGATTTGCGAAACCGCGACAGTTAGAAAGGCAGCTTGAATCCCGGCGGGAGCGGCAATCCCGACGTCATCGCTTGCATTTGCTCGCCCGCCACGGCGTCGGCCCTGGCGCGCGCGTCATTGATCGCGGCTGCGATCAAGTCCTCGAGCATCGACTTTTCATCGGGCACAAGCAGGCTGTCGTCGATCGAGACGCCGAGGATGCGGCCTTTGGCGGTGGCCTTGATCTTGACCAGACCGCCGCCCGACACGCCCTCCACCTCGACCTTCTCGAGATTTTCCTGGGCCTGGGCCAATTGCGCCTGTGCGGCTTCGGCCATTTTCATGATTTCATCGAGGCTGGGCATTCTCAGGCTTCTTTCCGTTCGATCGATTCGAGGGTTGCGTCGGGAAACTCATCAAGCAGCGCGCGGACATTTGGTTCCTCAAGCACGGCGGCCCGCATCTTCTCTTCGGCCATGACTTCCTGCTGCTGCAACGAGGGCAAGCCGCCTTCGTCGGTAAGACGAACCTGCCAATTCTGGCCGGTTGCCTGCTTCGCGGCGGCGGCAAGTTCGCGCGGGAAATCCGGTCCCAGCGGCTTCAACGGCTTGAGCACCAGCTCGCCGGGTTCAAAGCTGACCAGTCCGACATGGTCACGCAGCTGGACTCCGAGCAACTGCTTTCCCTGCTGCTCGACCGCCTCGACCAGCGAGGCGAAATCGGTGGGCAGGCTGGATCGGGGCTCGGCCGGAGGCCTTGCGGCCGGGGCCGATGGCGCGGCCGCGGCAATGCCGCCGTTGGCCAGCATCGCCGCCAGCGCCGACGGATCAGGCATGTCGGCGGCATGGATCAGCCGCAACAACGCCATGGTCGCGGCTTCGTGCGGATCGGGGGCAATGCGGACATCCTCGAGGCCCTTCAGGAGCAGCTGCCACAGGCGATGAAGGCTGCCCCAGCTCAACCGGGCGGCGAGATCGGCGCTATGCTCCCGCTCTTCGGCGGACTGCAGCGGGTCGCTCTTGGCCCCGGCTTTTGACCGAGTCACTGCGTGCATGGATTCCATCAGGCCGCGCAGCAGCGAGCCAGGCTCGATCCCCAGCGCATGCGCTTCGTCAAGTTGCTCAAGCGTCGCGGCAAGGTCGCCGCCGAGCAATGTCTCGAGCAGCCGGCGGATGCGGCCGCGGTCGGCTTGCCCCAGCATGTCGCGCACCTGGTCGGCCGTGACCTTGCCTTCGGCGTGGGCGATCGCCTGGTCGAGGATCGACAGGCCGTCGCGGGCCGAACCCTCCGCAGCGCGGGCAATGGCGTGCAGCGCTTCCGGCTCGACCTCGACATTCTCCGCCGCCGCGACCCAAGCGAAATGCTCGGCCAGCTTCTCCGCCGGGATGCGGCGCAGGTCGAATCGCTGGCAGCGCGACAGGACGGTGACCGGCACCTTGCCCACCTCGGTGGTCGCGAACAGGAACTTCACATGCGCCGGCGGCTCCTCAAGCGTCTTCAAGAGCGCATTGAACGCGCTCTTCGACAGCATGTGGACTTCGTCGATGATGTAGATCTTGTAGCGCGCCGAAACGCTGGCATAGCGCACCGCCTCGATGATCTCGCGGACGTCGTCGACCCCGGTGTGGGAAGCCGCGTCCATTTCGATCACGTCGATATGGCGGCCCTCGGCAATGGCCCGGCACGGCTCGCACACGCCGCAGGGATCGATGGTCGGACCGCCCTCCCCGTCCGGGCCGACGCAGTTCAGCGCCTTGGCGACAAGCCGCGCGGTCGAGGTCTTGCCGACGCCGCGCACACCGGTCAGCAGGAAGGCATGGGCGATGCGGCCGCGCTCGATCGCATTGCCCAGCGTCTTCACCATCGCATCCTGGCCGATCAGCTCGGCGAAGGTCTGCGGGCGGTATTTGCGGGCGAGGACGCGGTAGTGCGCCTCGTCGGCCGGCCTTTCAGGCTGTTCGGGAAGGTCGAGCCCCAGGCCCGGCGATTCGTCATCCATGGCGACGGTTTAGAGCGCTCAATCGGGCTTTGCGAGGCGCGATAGTAACGCTTGCATCAGGCCGCCCATGTCCCCATATGGCCCGCGGAAGTCGGCGGACGGCGCTGTCGCCAACCTGGTCAGATCCGGAAGGAAGCAGCCACAACGATTTCGTGCCGGGTCGTCGGCTTCCACCTCTCCCACATCTGCACTTCCCCCTTCATCGGCCGTTCACGCTGTGCGACGGAGTGTGCCTCATGCCAATTCCCGCACTGATTTTCCCGATCCTCATCGCCGCCGCTGCGGCCGAGGACGTGCCGATCATCGTCAAGGCATATCCATGGGCGCCGTTCATCAGCCCGATGGGAGAGCCGTTTCGCGCTCCCGCAACCGGCGAGGCCCCGATCGCGCGCTGGTTCGTCCAGGCCGACCGCAACCGGGACGGCGTTCTGACGCAAGATGAAATGCAGGCGGACGCGGACCGCTTCTTCGCAAGGCTCGACAGCGATCATGACGGCCAGATCATTCCCGACGAGATCAAGGCCTATGAGTATGAAATCGCGCCCGAAGTCCAGGTGAACTCGAATTGGAAAAGGCCGCGCGGCGAGGTTGCTCCGGAGCCGAAGCGAGGGCGCGATCGCCCTCCCGGCTACGATTGGGGGCGGGGGCCGGGCGACCAGCATGACGGATATCGGACCGACAGCTTGCAGGGCGCGGCCCGGTACGGGCTGCTCAATATGCCGCAACCGGTGATGAGCGCCGACGCGGATTTCAACCGAGCCGTCACGCTAACCGAATTCAGGCAGGCCGCATCATACCGGTTCAAGCTCCTCGACCAGGGCGGCCAGGGCCGCATCACGCTGGCGGAACTTGAGGATCGCCTCCCTACCCGACCCAAGGGCAAGCGCGCCAAGCCTCACAAGGACGCGCTCGATACCCGGGTCGGCCTGCCGCTGCCGAAGGACGACTAGCGGTCGAGATTATAAGCCCCGCCGGGCATCTGCACGGTCAGCGTGCCCAACTCCTCGGTCAGCTGGATTTGGCAAGCGAGCCGCGAGGTCGGCCGCACCTGCCAGGCAAGGTCGAGCAGGTCGTCCTCCTCCTCGCTGGCCGGCGGCAGGCGCCCGAAATCTTCCTTGGCGACTACCACATGGCAAGTCGAACACGCCATCTGGCCCTCGCAGGCTCCCTCGAGCGGCTGTCCCTCCTGCTGGGCGAGATCGAGCAAATTGGTGCCGGCCGGGGCTTCGACCTCATGGTCGAGGGTACCGTCGGCCTTCAGGAACCGCACCTTGATCATGGATTCCGGTGTCATGCCGGCAGGTGCGATTGTTCGTGCGCTGCCTCGTTGATCCGGCGGCAGGCCGAGGCGAGTTCCTCTTCGCCGGTATAACGGCCGAAGCCAAGACGGATCGAGCTGCGCGCTTCGCGATCGGTAAGACCAAGCGCGCGCAGGACGTGGCTTGGGCGGCCGGATCCGCTGGCGCAGGCCGAGCCAAGCGAAAAGGCAATGTTGCGCATGTCGGAAATCAATCGCGCCCCGTCCAGGCCCTCGCGACGGAGGTTGAGATTGCCATGATAACGCTCGCTCGCGCTTCCGTTGAGTAACCAGCCTTGCCCGAATGTTGCGAGCGCAAGTTCAGATAGTTTCTCAACATGGACGGAATCAGCCTCGCGCCGTTCGGCCGCAAGCCGGGCCGCTTCGCCCATGCCGACGCAAAGCGCGGGTGACAGCGTTCCCGAGCGCAGCCCCTGCTCCTGCCCGCCGCCATGGAGCAAAGGCTCCGGCTCCGCGCCAGCGCGCATCCACAGGCCGCCAACGCCCTTCGGGCCGTGGATCTTGTGACCGGATATGGCGATGAGGTCCGGTCCGTCGGGAACCGGCAGCCGGCCGAAGCCTTGCACCGCATCGCACAGCATGCGCGCGCCGGCGCGGTGGGCCATTTGCGCCAACTCCGCCACGGGCTGGATTACGCCGATTTCGTTGTTCACCAGCATAACCGCGACGAGCGCGGTAGACTGGTCGATGACCGCCTCGGCCATATCGAGATCGACCAGGCCATTAGCGCCGACCTGGAGACGGACAACCTCGATCCCCTTCCCTTCCAGCCATTCGGCGGTGTCGAGCACCGCGGCGTGCTCGGTCGCGACGGTCACCAGCTTGCGGCGGCTGTTGTCCTCGAGCGTCCCCTTGATCGCCCAGTTGAGCGCCTCGGTGGCACCTGAGGTGAAAGCGAAGCGCCCGCCGGGAAGGCCTAGCGCCCGATCGATCTGGTCGCGCGCCACCTCGATCGCCGCGGCTGCTTCCCGGCCCCACTTGGACGGACTGTGCGGATTGGCGAATTTCTCCTCGACCCAGGGCCGCATCGCCGCAGCGACCTCAGGGGCCAGCGGAGTTGTCGCCTGATAGTCGAGGTAGATCATGCGGCCTTCTGTCTTGAGGCGATCCGCTGCCACTCAGCGAGGAAGGCGTCTACCTCGGCCTCGGTCGTATGCGGGCCGAAGCTGATGCGCAGGAAGCCGTTGGCGATCTCCTGGGGCACGCCCATGGCCGCCAGCACGGCACTTTCCTTCATTTTGCCCGACGAGCAAGCGCTGCCGGCCGAGACGGCAATGCCCGCAAGATCGAACTGGACCAGCAGCGACGCGCTCGAAGCGCCGGGCAGAGACACTGCGCCGATCGTCGGCAACCGCGAGCTGCCTTCACCGATCACCACGCCGCCTGCCGCTTTGACGCCCTCGTCGAGACGCGTGCGCAGGGCAGCGATCCGATCCATGTCGTAGGGTCGGGCGGCCAACGCCGCAGCGAAGGCCAGCGCGCTCGGAGCATCCTGCGTCCCGCGGCGATACCCCTTCTCCTGCCCGCCGACCGGTTCGAGCGTTCCAAGGTCCTTGACCAGCAGCGCGCCGAACCCGGGCGTCGCGCCAAGCTTGTGGGCCGAGAGGGCAATGAAATCGGCATCGGGCAGCGGATATTTGCTGGCGCTCTGCGCGCAGTCGGCCAGAAGCAGCGAACCCGCCTCACGGACCTTCGGCGCAAGGCGATCAAGCGGTTGGAGGATCCCGGTTTCGTTGTTGACCATCTGGATCGCGACAAGCGCCGGGCCCTCCGCCAGGATCGCGTCGAGTTCCGCTTCATTGATCAGCCCGTCGGAACCGACCGGAATGACCTTGGAGCCCGGCCCCATTGCATGGGGCAGGATGGCATGCTCGGTAGCGCCATGGGCTCGGCCCGGGATTCGGGCGCGGGCTGCGACCATCTCGATCGACTCACTGGCGCCGCTTGTGAAAATGACGTCATGACGCCAGCCCAGCACGTCGGCGACGGTCGTCCGCGCCTCCTCCAGCAAGGCGCGCGACGCCCGCCCCTCGGCATGCGGCGAGCTGGGATTGGCCCAGGCGTCGTAGCCACGGGCCAGCGCCGCCCGCGCTTCGGGCAGGACATTGGTCGTAGCGGCGTGATCGAGAAATATTCGGTTCGCGGAGTCGGTCATTGAAACGGTTGGAATCCTGCCGTTGCCAGAGATTGCGCCAGCCCTATATAGGAGCCGCCGCCGCGGTGCATCCCTTCCGCGGTTTTTCAGTTCTTACAACAGGCGAAGCGAGCACCCATGCCCGAAGTGATTTTTCCCGGACCCGAAGGCCGTCTGGAGGGCCGCTTCAGCCCCGGGCCGCGTCCGCGCGCGCCGGTGGCGATGATCCTGCACAGCCACCCGCAGGCCGGCGGGACGATGAACAACAAGATCGTCCAGCTCCTCTACAAGGATTTCGTCCGCCGCGGGTTCGCCACGCTGCGCTTCAATTTCCGCGGGGTCGGCAAGAGCCAGGGCACATTCGATAACGGCATCGGCGAGCTCAGCGACGCCGCATCGGCCCTCGACTGGGTGCAGCAGATCCATCCCGAGGCCGAGCAGACCTGGGTGGCGGGCGTCAGCTTCGGCGCCTGGATCGGCATGCAGCTCCTGATGCGCCGTCCGGAGATCCGCGGCTTCATCTCGATCGCGCCCCCGGCGAACATGTATGATTTCAGCTTCCTCGCACCCTGCCCGGCCAGCGGCATTATCATCCAGGGCGAGGCCGACGAGGTGGTAACCCCGGGTGCGGTCCAGAAGCTGGTCGACAAGCTCAGGACCCAGCGGCACATCACCATCGCCCATGACACCATCCCGGGCGCCAATCACTTCTTCGCGAACGAGCTCGACCTGTTGATGAAGAGCGTCGACGGATACCTCGACTATCGCCTCGACCCGAGCTGCCCGATCCGGTGAGCTAGAGCGTCCAGATCAGGACGTTGCCGACGAAGATGATGCCGCAGGCGATCATCAGCAGGCCGCGCTGGCGCTCTTCGGGCTTCAGCGCCAGTTTCACTCCGAAAACCAGCAGAAGCACGGCCGCGGTCATGGTGATGGCGAGCAGGGCGGAGGCGAGCGTTCCCAACTGTCGGCCTTTCACGGCTTCTTAACCCTATCGGCCCATGCTTCGGACCATGCGCGATGTCCAGCAGCAACAGGTACGCCTCGAAGAGGCGTTCGAGCGGATCGAGGAAACGATCCTGCCCTGCATCGCCATGATGCTCGACACGCTGCTCGACGCCTCGGCAAATCTGGCCGAGCTCGATCCCAAGGCGCTGATCGCCGAACTGCAGACGCTGGCTGCCGAGCTCGAAGAGCTGACGCGGGCCGTCGAGCTGAATTCGCCGGCTCATGTCGAGCCTGGCGAATATCGCGTCGCCAACGCCTAGGCGACCAGCCGCGCGTGAAGCGCGGGGTCGATGTTCCCGCCCGAAACCAGCGCCACCGTCTCCGGGACGATCTCGGCCTTTCCAGCCAGCAGCGCGGCCATCGAGACGGCCGCGCCGGGCTCGACGACCAAGCCATGCTCCTGCCAGGCCCAGCGGACGGCGGCGATCGTTTCCTCTTCGCTGACGGCGAGACCATGGGCGCCGCGTGCGCGCAAGATGCCGAAGGTGATCGGCGACACCTTGAGAGTCTGGATCGCATCGCAGAGGGTTGGCGGCGGATTGGGACCGACCAGTACGATCTCGCCTTGCTCAAGCGAGCGCTTCATATCGTCCCAGCCTTCCGGCTCGACCGGAATCACCTCGGCTTCGGGGCAGGCAAGCGCGATGCCGGACGTGAGGCCCCCGCCGCCGCAGTTGACCAGGATTTTGGCTGGTGGCGCAGCGCCGGCCTCAGCCAGCTGCTCCAGGATTTCCAGGCCCACCGTGCCCTGGCCGGCAACGATGTGGGGATCGTCGTAACTCGGCACGACAATCGATCCCCGTTCCGCCGCAATCCTCGCTGCAATTTCTTCCCGGCTTTCCGTGGCGCGGTCGAAGAACACGATTTCGGCGCCCTGGGCGCGCGTTCCTTCGACTTTAAGCTGTGGCGCGTCAGCCGGCATGACAATGACTGCAGCAATTCCGAGCCGTTTAGCGGCAATCGCCACACCCTGGGCATGATTGCCCGAGGAAAAGGCAACGACTCCCCGTTTCCGCTCCTCATCATCAAGCAGCGTCAGCCGATTGGTCGCACCGCGCAATTTGAACGACCCCCCGGTCTGCAGGCACTCGCATTTGAGCCAGACGCGGGCCCCGCGAATCCGCGCCTCGATCAACGGCGTTCGTTCAACAGCGCCGCGGATCCGCTCGGCGGCTGCAAGAACGTCATTAGCAGTGACTTGTGGACAACACTCCAAGTGCTTGACCTCCTTGGCTTTTCGGCGAACCGTTTCGTGAAAGAGATTAACGTCCCCCAGCGGGTCCAAAAAATCTTTACATGGGGGTCCCCCAACCATATATCGCGCCTCCGCTGCCCCATGGGACTTCCAACCGCAAGGCAGCTTTGTCTCGAACTACCAGTTGGAGGTCCCTTGAGTTGCACAAGCATCATAGCGCGCTGGGGCTAGCTACCGCCCTCCGACCGGTTCAACCGGTCACGCTCCTTCGTCCGCATGCCGCACAGCGTGCCGCCCGCTTCTTTGCCGAGAAGTTTCCGGGCAAGTCGCTCTATGCGGTGAAGGCCAATCCCTCGCCAGCCCTGCTCAAGGTGCTGTGGGGCGCAGGCGTCACTCATTATGACGTTGCCTCCCTGGGCGAGGTGAAGCTGGTCGCGGAAACGCTGCCCGAAGCCGTCCAGTGCTTCATGCATCCGGTCAAGGCCGAGGAAGCGATCGCCGAGGCCTATTTCGACTATGGCGTAAAGACCTTCAGCCTCGACACGATCGAGGAGCTGGAGAAGATCGTACGCGCCACCAAGGGTGCGACCGATCTCAACCTGCTGGTCCGCCTGCGCGTTTCATCCGATCATTCGAAGCTCAGCCTTGCCTCCAAGTTCGGCGCCGAGCCGCACGAGGTGAAGGCGCTGCTGATGGCCGCCCGCCAGGCGTCCGACGCGCTTGGGCTCTGCTTCCATGTCGGCAGCCAGGCGATGAGCCCGGCGGCCTATGGCGAAGCGATGGAACGCGTTCGCGACGCGATCGTCGAGGCTGCGGTCACCGTCGACATCGTCGATGTCGGCGGCGGCTTCCCTAGCTGGTATCCGGGCATGGAGCCTCCCGCCCTCGAAACCTATTTCGAAGTCATCCACCGCGCATTCGAAGAGCTGCCGATCAGCTATTCGGCCGAACTGTGGTGCGAGCCGGGCCGTGCGCTTTGCGCCGAATATGCAAGCGTGCTGGTGCGCGTCGAAAAGCGCCGTGGGAGCGAGCTCTACATCAACGACGGCGCCTATGGCGCGCTGTTCGATGCGGCTCACATCGGCTGGCGCTACCCGGTCAAGCTGGTCCGTGACGAGGAATCGAACGCCAAGACCATGGCATTCAGCTTCTACGGACCGACCTGCGACGACCTCGACCATATGGCAGGGCCGTTCGAACTGCCTGCCGACGTCAAGGCCGGCGACTATATCGAGGTCGGCATGCTTGGCGCCTATGGCTGCGCCATGCGCACCGGCTTCAACGGCTTCGGGGTCGAGGATCATGTGATCGTTGCCGACGAGCCGATGGCTTCGCTCTACACCGACGTTCCGGAACGCAGGCGTACGTCGAACGTCATCACGCTGTAAGGCTTTCCTTTCAATCGTGAACCTCGCTTAACGGCGGGGTTCGCGCTTGCTTTTCTGACTGTCGCGAGTAGCGGGGTCCCGCTTCTCGAATATAAGGTATTGATCCCATGACCACCGAGACGCTGAACAAGGTCCAGGACACGGAAGCCCTGGTCAACGACACCCGCAAGGCGGAGCTGCTGAAGAGCGAGGTCGAGCATATCGACATCACCAGCTTCGACGCGCGTCCGATCGTTGAGGCGATGGGCAAGATGAGCTTCACCAGCCGCGACCTCGCTCGGGCCGCCGGCATCTACAACCAGATGCTGGCCGACCCCGGTTGCTCGGTATGGCTGGTGATTGCCGGATCGACTTCGGCGGGCGGCTGCATGGACCTTTATGCCGAGCTGGTACGCAACAACATGGTCGACGCGATCGTCGCCACCGGCGCCGCCATCGTCGACATGGATTTCTTCGAAGCGCTTGGTCACAAGCATTACCAGGCGCTCGAAATCCCCGACGACGATACGCTGCGCTCGCTGTACATCGACCGCATCTACGACACCTACATCGACGAGGTGGCGCTGCAGGATTGCGACCATACGATCGGCCAGATCGCCGACAGCCTGGAGCCGCGTCCCTATTCCTCTCGCGCCTTCATCCGCGAAATGGGCAAATGGCTGAGCGAAGGCAACGGCAAGAAGGATAATAGCCTGGTCAAGCTCGCCTACGAGCATGACGTGCCGATCTTCTGCCCGGCCTTCACCGACAGCTCGGCCGGGTTCGGGCTGGTCAAGCACCAGGTCGACGCGATGAAGCGCGGCGGACACTGGATGACGCTCGACAGCATCGCCGACTTCCGCGAACTGACCGACATCAAGATCGCTGCCGGGACTACCGGCCTGCTGATGATCGGGGGCGGCGTTCCCAAGAATTTCGCGCAGGACACGGTGGTCTGCGCCGAGATCCTCGGCCACGACGATGTCGAGGTCCACAAATATGCCGTGCAGATCACCGTCGCCGATGTCCGCGACGGCGCCTGCAGCAGCTCGACGCTCCAGGAAGCGGCCAGCTGGGGCAAGGTTTCCACCGCGCTTGAGCAGATGGTCTATGCCGAGGCAACCTCGGTGCTGCCCTTGCTGGCCAGCGACGCCTACCACCGCGGCCACTGGCGCAACCGCGAGAAGCGCCGCTTCGCCAAGCTGTTCGAATAGGTCGCACTGAGCCGCCGTCATTAGCGGCTTCGCAACACATTGCGGCTAGCCGACCTCTTCGAGAGGTCTCATGGTTGCCCGTACTCCTGTTCAGTCCCGATGGTGGCGCTTTTTCGCGCTAGCATGTGTGGCGATTGCCGCACCAACTCTGCTTAAGGCGCATTCTGGGACTGAGTGGCTGAGATCAGTTATGACGGCCATCGCCCTTTTTGGGCTGGTTGGTTATGCCTTCGGGTTCAGGGTGGGGCCACGAATGCTTTGGGCAGCTTTCGCTGCAGTCTTCTGTACAGCGGCGACGGTGAAGTTTGGGAGAGTTGTGGCGTCGGGAACCCATCCCCCGGCAGCAATCGCCCTGGGAGTTACCATCTTTGCCTTGCTCAGCCTGGCGCTGTTTCGCCATGCGGAATTGGTGAGCGGCGGTCGTAATGCTCTTGCGAGCGGGCCGGCGGAACCCCTTTTCCCGTCGCGCGCGGAACAATGGCGCATCGTTCAACAACGGATGGCTGAAGCTCGGTCAGCAATGGCGCAGCCCATGTCGGCGGCAATGCGGCAAGAAGCAATGTCCTTCGGGCAGTCACGACAGCTGGGCCAGGAGCAGCATCAACGGGCGATAACTATACTGTTCGTCGGAACAATCCTGTTGCAGGCGGGACTCACGTTCTTCCTCGGCAGGAACGAAGCGATCGTCATTCCAGCAACCGCGCTTGGTATCGGCTGTGCAACGACGACATATTTGTCAGCAGAAGTAATCCTTAAAGCGCAAGCCCAGCTGGCAAAAACGTGGAAGGCTGGGCTGCTTTTGCTAGCGCTTACGATCGGCCTGTTCGTGGTTCGCGATCAAACGGCAGTCCGGCTGTGGCTGGTGCAAGTGATCCTCTTGGACACGACGGCAATGGTCGTCGGAAACTTGCTGGTGTCGAGCACCTATGCGCTAGCTCGCCGAAGTTAGAGCGCGAGTTGCCATCCGAAACGAACTAACGCACCCTCTCCCGGGCAATATGGGGAGGGTTTCATGAGCTATAGTCCGATACTCGTGCCGGTGGTGGCGCTGGTCGCTTGGACCCTGGTCGTCATGCTGTGGATGCTGGTTTCGCGGATGCGCGAGTTCCGGCGGCTGGGCGTTACGTTCACCAATATTCCAGCGGGCGCTCGCGGCGCGGACCTGGAGGGCAAGGCCGATCCAAGGGCCCAATGGAAATCCCACAATTACAATCATTTGATGGAACAACCTACGATCTTCTATGCGATCGCGATTACGCTAGCGCTGATGGATTTCGGGGGAGGCATCAACTATTGGCTGGCTTGGGGCTATGTCAGCCTTCGCGTCATCCACAGTCTCATCCAATGCACCGTCAATACGGTCCGCTACCGGTTGGCGATCTTCGCTTTGGCTTCGTTCTGCCTGCTGGGCCTTACGGTCCACGCCGCGGCGCGGATCCTGCACGATTGCCTCGGCTGGCACCTGATGCACTAGCGGCTGAAGGCGGCAGCCAGTTCGACATGGGTCGACCAGCGGAACTGGCCGACCGGGCGCGCCCAGTCGAACCGGTAACCGCCCGCGGCCAATATCTCGGCATCACGGGCGAAAGTCGCAGGATTGCAGCTGACATAGGAAATGCGCGGAACGGATGATGCCGCGAGCTCCCTAACCTGCTCCTGCGCACCGGCGCGCGGCGGATCGAGCACGACCGCGTCAAATGCGGCCAGCTCCTTGGCGTCATAGGGCCGCCGGTAGAGGTCGCGATGCTCGGCCTGGAGCGGCCGCCCGGCGCGCGCGGCGGCGGACTTGAGGGCCAGCACCGCGTCGCGCGACGCTTCTGCCGCAGTGACCTGTCCGTCCAGCGCCAGTGCAAAGGTCCCTAGCCCGGCGAACAGGTCGCCAATGCGCGCCGCGCCTGCAACGCCTTCGCGAACCGCCGCAATAAGCGCCGCTTCCCCATCTTCGGTAGCCTGAAGGAAGGCCCCCAATGGCAGCGCGACCGGAACGCCGCCGAGCGAAACGGTCACAGGCTGCGGCTCGTAGCGCGGCTCGGCCCCGAAGCCCTCGTCAATGCCGAGACGCGCCAGCCTGTTCTTTTCGCAAAAGAGCGTCAGCGCTTCGAGGGCATCGAGACCCGCGACAGCGACGCCCTTCATCAGCACATCGACGCCCTGGTCGGCCAAGGTGAAATGCACTTCGCCGGCCCGCTTGGGGGCGAGAATGGTGGAAAACAGGCCGCGAAGCGGCTGCAGCAGATCGAACAGCCGCGGATGGAGGATATGGCACTCCAGCATGTCGACGATGCGGTTGCTGCCCGCCTCGTTGAAGCCGACCAGAACCGTGCCGCCAGCTCTCAAAGCCCTGAGCGTCGCTCGGCGCCGGGTGCGCGGCGGCGACAGGTGCGGAGGCCTGATCTCGGTCGCCAGGCCGTGCTGGGCCAGCGCGCCAGCCACGCGCGACGTGCAATAGTCCGCATAGGCGGCATCCGTCAGGTGCTGCAGCTGGCAGCCGCCGCATTGGGGAAAATGACGGCACGGCGGTTGCTGGTGGCCGGGACCATGTTCGAGCGTGCCGTCATCGAGCAACGCGTCGCCGGGTACGGCGAATGGGACGTGACGGCCGCTGGCGGTAACGCCGTCGCCTCGCGCGGCGATTCGGACGATTCCTTCGCTCACAGGACAGACGGGATCGCCGCGACGAGATCGTCGGCGATCATGTGCGGCCCCGCCGCCTCCGCAGCGCGGCCATGCAGCCAGACCCCTGCGCAAGCGGCATCGAACGCTTCGAGCCCCCTTGCGCGCATCGATGCAATCATTCCGGCGAGAACATCGCCCGTACCGGCGCTCGCCAGCCAGGCGGGCGACGGAGGCGCAAAGCCGAGGCGGCCGTCGGGAGCGGCAACCAGCGTGTCCGGTCCCTTGTAGACAATGATCGATTGGGACCGGCGCGCTGCCCCAAGCGCCCGTTCCGCCTTGGACCCCTCGATCGCCCCGAAAAGCTTGCGGAACTCGCCTTCGTGCGGGGTAAGGATGACGTCATGGCCATGAAGGCGCTCCGGCTCCCCGACCAGGCCGATGCCGTCGGCGTCGATGACGATCGGCTTTGTGGCGGTCAGGGCGAGGGTCAGGACGGGCGGCGCGTCACCGAGGCCCGGACCGACGAGGATACAGCCGATCCGATTGTCCTGGAGCTCCGCGCCGCCAGTCTGGACAATCGAAGACGGCAAGTTGGTGATCGGCAAGGAAGTGGAAACGCGGACATAGCCTGCCCCGCTCTTTGCTGCGGCGCTTGCGGCCAGGGCGATTGCGCCCGGCATCTGGCCGGCGAGGCAGTGGACCAGGCCGCGATCATATTTGTGCCCCTGGGGATCGAGCGGCGGCATGGCTGGCCGTTCGATCTCGAACCACTGCGTATCCGCATCGATGCCGATATCGGCCAGGGCGAGGCGCCCCATGCCGGCCATTGCCGGCATCAGCCGGTGGCTGGGCTTCAGCGCGCCGAAGGTGACCGTGAGATCATAATTGCCGATCGGCGACAACAAGGCGCCATTGTCCGTGGCGACGCCGCTCGGCAGGTCGCAAGCCACCGCCACCAGTGCCCTGTCGATGAGATACAAAAGACGTTGGAACACATTGGCTTCCAGCCCGCGGCTAAGGCCAGTTCCGAACAGGCAATCGACCAGGATCGGCGCTTCAGATGCAGCGTCAAACGCCTCGACCGGGCCATTCCATTGCGCCCTTGCCCATTGCGCAGCGTCGGCGGACGGCTCGGCCAGTGCAGCGACCCTCACCTCATAGCCGGCCTTTTGAAGGTGGCGCGCGGCGACATAGCCGTCGCCGCCGTTGTTGCCTGGCCCGCACAGGATCAGCGTTTCGCGCGGGCCTGCGTAGAGCCGCACCGCTTCGGCCAATCCCCTCCCGGCCCGCTCCATCAGCGTTGTTTCGAGGGTGCCGCCTTTGATTACCGCCGCTTCGGCGGCGCGCATCTGTCCGGCGGTAAGGATCGGGCGGCCCATGCCGCGCCCTATCGCAGAAAAGTCGCCAAATGCCACCATTCCGCTGGGCAGGCCGCCGCAGCCGAGTCACGCTGCTCCTCTCTGTCGAACAAAGCGAAGCTAGTCGCGCCGCTGCCGGACATGCGAACGAAATTGGCCCCGGCCTGGCCGGTTAGCCAAACCAGGACGTTTTCAATCTGCGGCGCCAAGCTCTTCGCCGCGCCTTCCAAGTCATTCCGTCCGCTCCGCCAGTCGCCCAAGCCCCCGCGATCGATCCCGTCCCAAGCAGCGAAGACGGCCGCTGTCGGCAATTGAACCCCGGGATTGACCAGCAAGACCGGAGTACCCGCAATCGTGGCGTCATCGAGCAGCTGCAGCTTGTCGCCTGCCCCCTCGCCCCGCGCGGCAAGGCTGAGCAAACAGGCGGGAACGTCCGACCCTAGTGCCGGAGCAACCTGGCCAGCGTGGGCCGGATCGATTTTCCATACGCTGGTGAGCAAGCGCAGCGCCGCTGCGGCATCGGCCGAACCACCGCCAATTCCCGAGGCAAGCGGAAGCTTCTTGTTCAGGATCAATCGCGCGCCCGCCCCGACCCCCGACGCGTCGCGAAGGGCCCGGGCGGCCGCCATCACCAGATTGTCGTTATTCGACAGGCCTTGGAAAAAGGGGCCGATAATCTCGAGGCTGAGATCGTCCGCGGGTTCGCCCTGCAGCTCATCGCCATCGGTGCAGAAGGCAAACACCGTTTCCAGCGCGTGCCGTCCGTCGGGAAGCTTGCCGCGGACATGAAGCGCCAGGTTGAGCTTGGCCGGCGCCGGCTCCGACAGCCGCATCAGGGGGCGGCGGTGGCGGGGGTCAGCCCGGATTCCAGCTTGGCTTCGAGCCTCGTCTTGGCCTTGGCTTCGGCGGTGATGAGAGCGGCCTGCCACGAGAAGCGCGCCTCGATCCGGCGGCCCGAGCTGTAGAGTGCGTCGCCGAGATGCTCATGGATTTCCGACTGCGATGGATCTCCAGCCGCGGCCTTGGTCAGGGTGGTGATTGCCTCCGGCAGCCGGCCGCGCTTGTAGAGGGCCCAGCCAAGCGAATCCGTGATCGACGCGTCGTCAGGACGCAACGAGCTCGCCTTGCGGATCATCGCTTCGGCGGCGTCAAGATCCTCGCCCCGCTCCAGCTTGCCATAACCGAGGAAGTTGAGCAGCAGCGGGTTTTCCGGCTCCAGCTTCATTGCCGTTTCCAGATCGGTCTTGGCCTCGTTCCATCTGTTGGCCTGCTCGAGGCTGGCGGCGCGGAACAGGTAAAGCGTCCACAAGGAGTCGCTACCGCCTTTTTTCGAGCGGGCGATGGCTTCGCCATAAGCCGCGGCGGCTTCGGCATGCCTATCCATGTCGCCCAGCACATTGCCCATGCGCGCAAAGTCCTGGGGACCGGCATTGGGTGATGCAGCCGCCTCCTGGGCGCGGCGCAGCGCGGCCTGTTCGTCACCCTTGTCGCCGAGAAGCCGCGTTTCGAGGTCCAGCGCCTCGCCCGCCAGCAGGTCATCGGCCGGAACCGCCCTAAGCAAGGCAAGCGCACTGTCCGGGCGTCCGTCGCCGTCGAACAGCAGCGCGAGCAGGATCGTCGCCTCCCTATTCCCGGGATTGGCGTGGAGGGCGACCTGGGTCAAAGCGATCGGCAGTGCCTTGTTGTCGTCGCGCCCGAGGTCGACGGCCAAAGCGACCAGCATCTCGGAATAACCGGCGGCCGGCGTTTCGATGGCAGTTCCGAGGGCTCGGCCGGCCGCTATCCGAGCGCGCGCCGCGGCCAATGATTCGTCATCGCCCTGGAGCATGACCAGCGCCTGGTCGGGGCGCTTCAGGCGAACCAGCGAATCGGCGTAGGCAAGCCTCAGCCGAGCATTCCGCCCGCCGCTCTGCAGCAACACTTTTTGCGCTACCGGCAAGGCTTCGTCCGGCTTGCTAAGGGCAAATAACATGGCCGCGCGCTGCTCTTCGGCAATCGGCGCGAGCGGGCTTCCGGCAGGCAGGTTGGCCATCATCGCCGGGCCTTCAGCCTTCCCCCGTGACGTCAGGTCCCACGCCTTAACCAGCGGCGCGAACAGCTCCGCTTCGGTCGACGTCACACCCTTTTCCAGGTCTGCCGCGGCGCGCTTCGCCTTGCCGTTGCGCAGTGCGTCGGCGGCCAGCATCAAGCGGGCATCGATCGGCAGCTGGTCTCCCGGAATGTCCTTGGCGAGGGAAATCGCCAGGTCGGCCTGGCCTGACTGGATCGCGGTGGCGATGGCCCGGCGGGCGATCGTCCGGTCGGCGGGATCGGCCGCCGCCATCGCCGCGAACAGCCTGGCGGAACGGCCTTCGTCACCGTTCATCTCGGCGGCGCGGGCCTGGACGTAGGTCTCCAGCGGAATTGCGGCGTTCGCGGCGCTCGCCGCCAATGCCAAGGCCGTCACGCCGGCAAGGAAATCACATGTTCGGGTAATTGGGGCCTCCACCACCTTCCGGAGCCACCCAGTTGATGTTCTGGGTCGGGTCCTTGATGTCACATGTCTTGCAGTGGACACAATTCTGCGCGTTGATCTGAAGCCGCGGTGAACCGCCGTCGTCCACAATCTCGTAAACGCCTGCCGGGCAGTAGCGTTGCTCGGGCGCGTCATATAGCGCCAAATTGACCGTGATCGGAACCTCCGCATCCTTGAGCGTCAGGTGGATCGGCTGGTCCTCCTCGTGGTTCGTATTGGAAATGAACACCGAAGAGAGGCGGTCGAAGGTCAGCTTGCCGTCCGCCTTGGGGTATTCGATCGGCCGATAATGTTCCTTGCGGCCGATCTGTCCGTGGTCGGCATGGTGTTTCAGCGTCCAGGGCGTCCGCAGCTTCAGGTAGTTCAGCCACATGTCCAAGCCCGCGAACAGCGTTCCCACCGTCCCGCCCCACTTCGCTACCGCCGGCTGGGCGTTGCGGACGATCTTCAGCTCGTCGGCGATCCAGCTTGAGCGGACAGCGGGTTCATAGGACTCGAGCACGTCGTGACGACGATCGGCGGTAATTGCATCGAACGCGGCTTCGGCGGCGAGCATGCCCGACTTCATTGCGGTATGGCTGCCCTTGATCCTCGGCACGTTGACGAAGCCCGCCGCGCACCCGATCAGCGCCCCGCCGGGAAAGGCGAGCTTTGGAATGGCCTGCCAGCCCCCTTCGTTGATCGCCCTTGCACCATAGGAGGCGCGCTTGCCGCCCTCGATCTCCGCTCGAATGGCCGGATGGGTCTTCCAGCGCTGGAATTCCTCGAATGGCGACAGGTAGGGATTCTTGTAATCTAGCGCGACCACGAAGCCGAGGGCGACCTGGCCATTGGCCTGGTGATAGAGGAAGCCGCCGCCCCATGCGTCGTCGAGCGGCCATCCCTGAGTATGGATTACTCGGCCCGGCTGATGCCTGTCGGCAGGAATGTCCCATAATTCCTTGAGACCAATACCGAATACTTGCGGACCGCTATCCCTCCTTAAATCGAAGATGCGGGTCAGTTCCTTGGTCAGATGGCCGCGCGCTCCCTCGGCGAAGAAGGTGTAGCGGGCGTGCAGTTCCATGCCGGGCTGGTAGTCGGGCTTGTGCGTGCCGTCGCGGGCAACGCCCATGTCGCCGGTTGCCACGCCCCTGACCGAGCCATTTTCGTCGAACAGCACCTCTGACGCGGGAAATCCCGGGAAGATTTCGACGCCCAGGGCCTCTGCCTGCCCGGCCAGCCAGCGGGTCACATTGCCCAGGCTGGCGGTATATTTGCCCTCATTATGCATGAGAGGCGGCACCAGGAACTGAGGGATCGCCCAGTGCCGATTCTTGGTCAGCACCCAGTGGAGATTGTCTGTCACCGGCACCGTCAGCGGACTGTCGAGGTCGCGCCAGTTCGGCAGCAACTCCTCGATCGCCTTGGGATCGATCACCGCGCCGGACAGGATATGTGCGCCGACTTCGCTGCCCTTTTCGAGGATGCAGACCGAAATCTCGCGCTGCTTCTCCTCGGCAAGCTGTTTCAGCCGAATGGCGACCGCCAGCCCGGCAACGCCTGCGCCGACAATGACAACGTCATATTCCATCGATTCGCGCTGGCTCATCACATCCCCTTGTCGCGTCTCACCGTCATTCCGGCCTTGATTGCCCTGCGATTCCTTGACCGCGCCGTCAACCTTGGACGACAGATGCGCGCATGGGTGGGGAAATTGAAGCGATCGACCGCGACGCGGTCGACAGCCTGATCGGCTGGTGGCTGGAAGCCGGGGTGGACGCCGCCGTGGGCGAGAGCGCGCGCGACTGGCTGCGCCGGAGCCAGGCGATGCAGCCCGCTGCCCCTACCGTCACGAATGTCAGCGAACCGAATCCGGAGACGCTTGCCGAACTGCGCGAATGGCTGGCCAGCAGCGTCCAGATTCCACTGGCCTCCGCGACTGCAAAGCGGATTTTGCCGCATGGGCCCGGCGATGCCGCTATCATGCTGCTGAGCGACGCCCCCGCGCTCGAAGATCTGGCAAGCGGCCAACCGATCGGCGGCCAAGCCTGGCAACTCACCCTGAAGATGCTGGCAGCGATCGGCGTTAACGCTGACGAGGCCTATAGCGCTTCCCTGTCCTGCATCCATTCCCCCGGCGCCCGGATGTCGGACAAGGATCGTGCCGAATGCGCCGACATCGCGCGCCGGCATATTGCGCTGGCCAAGCCGAAGCGGCTGATCCTGTTCGGCGACGGCCCAAGCAAGGCCTTGCTCGGCGAGCCATTGACCCGTGCCCGAGGCCGCGTTCATCGGATCGAAGGGGTGCGTGCGGTAGCTACCTTCCATCCGCGATGGCTGCTGCAGCGGCCGCCGGACAAGGCGTTGGCCTGGCGTGACCTGTTGTTGCTGATGAGTGAGAATGATTGATGCGATTGACGTTGTTTCTCTGTGCAAGCGTAGCATTGGCCGCCCCGGCGGCCGCCCAGGAAACCGGCGATCCGCTTGCGCCGCTCGACGTCGGCTCGGTCGATCAGGCTGCCCAGCAACAGGCTGAGGTTAAGCCGGCTCCGCCCGCACAACCGCCCAAAGTAATTCCCAAAAGCTGGCCAGAAGTGCTGCTAGCGATCGGCAATGGCGAATGGGAGGCGGCCCGCTTGGGGATCGACGCCCTGCCCAACGACCCCCTGAAGCCCTATGCAAAGGCGGAGCTGTTTACCGCCAAGGGCTCGCCCAAGGTCGAATTGGGGTCGATTCTGGCCGTCCTTTCCGAAGCGCCCGAGTTGCCGCAGGCCGAACAGCTCGCCCGAATGGCAGTGGCCCGCGGTGCGATCGAACCGCCGGCGATCATCTGGCCCCGAGCCACCGTCGCCCTGGGCAGCGCGCCGCGCCGCGGCAAGACGCGGCCGGTCGAGGGCGAACCCGCAGCCGATGCCTTGCGACTGGCGCTGGAGCCGTTCGTCAAGGTTGACGACGGACCTGGAGCCGAGGCCCTGATGCTCCAGGCGCTGCCGGCCTTGTCCTATGAGGCGCGTGCCGAGGCAGCCCAGCGCATCGCCTGGATCTACTTCGTCAGCGGCCGCGACGCCGACGCCCGCCGCGCCGCCGATGAAGGCCGAGTTGGCGCAACCGGCGACTGGGCGGCGCAGGCGGCATGGATCTCCGGCCTCGCTTCATGGCGGATGAATGATTGGAACGCAGCCTATACCTCGTTCCGCGAGGCGGCATCGCTTGCCCGCGAACCGGAATTCAATGCCGCGGCCTATTATTGGACGGCGCGGGCAGCCCAGGCCAGCCGCCGTCCCAAGGAAGTGGCGCCGCTGTTGAAGGCGGCGGCACGATCGCAAGAAAGTTTCTACGGGCTGATGGCGCGCGAGGCGCTGGGGATGGACAAGCGGCTCCCCAAGTCGGCTACCCCGCGCGACCTCGACCGGATCGAGGCTTTGCCGAACCTCCGCCGCGCCTCCGAACTATTGGCGATGGGCCGGCGCGCCCAGGCCGAGGAACTGCTTCGCCACCAGGCCAAGATTTGCAATCCCGCCGATCACCGCTCCCTGGTCCAGGTTGCCAAGAAGCTTGGCTTGCCCGGTGCGCAGTTCTGGCTGGCCCATTTCGGCCAGCCCGGCGCCCAGGTCGATGCCGCCGATCGCTATCCGATGCCCAACTGGACGCCCTACAACGGCTGGCGGGTCGATCCGGCGCTGGCCTATGCCCACATCATCCAGGAATCGAATTTCCGCACCGACGCGGTCAGCCCGGCCGGCGCGGTCGGCCTGATGCAGGTGCGGCCCGGCACCGCCGGCGACACGGCGCGCAGCCGCGGCACCAGCGTCAGCGCCGCATCGCTGAAGGATCCGCTGATCAACATCGATTATGGCCAGGCGTTCATCGAGCTGATCCGGTCCAACAGCGCTACCCGCGGCCAACTGCCCAAGGTCATCGCCGCCTATAATGCCGGCCCGCTGCCGGTCGAACGCTGGGCCTATTATGATCGCGGCGATCCGGTGCTGTGGATCGAAAGCATCCCTTATTGGGAGACGCGCTTCTACGTTCCCTCGGTAATGCGCAACATGTGGGTGATCCAGGGACTTGAGGGAGAGGCCACCCCGACCCTGACCTCGCTGGTCCAGCACAAATGGCCAGACTTTCCGAGCAGGCGCCAATAATTCCGGCCCAACGGCCTCATACAGATGTTCTTGCTTTGTTCTGACATCCGAGGCATTGTTTCGGAATGCCGGTCGAGTCGATTTCCGGGCGCGGAGCGACGCGCAATGCGACCCCCACGCGCTTCAACCTGAAGGAGCGCATAGCCGATGGCGATTGGCTCGATAGCGTCGAGAGCCTCGACGGCGTCGTTCAGCGGCGAACCACGGTTACGATCGAGCATCCCAAGTCCATCCTGACCCGCAATAGCTCGCCCGACCTGGGCTTCGACCGCTCGGTCAATCCCTATCGGGGCTGCGAGCATGGCTGCATCTATTGCTTCGCCAGGCCGACCCATGCCTATCACGACCTATCGCCCGGAGTGGACTTCGAAAGCCGGCTGTTCGCCAAGCCCGACGCCGCCAAGCAGTTGCATGCCGCACTCTCACGGCCCGGCTATGAGGTGGCGCCGATTGCACTCGGCACCAACACGGACCCTTATCAGCCGATCGAAGAACATTGGCGGATCACCCGGTCCGTGCTGGAGTTGCTGCTGGAAACGAAGCACCCCTTCACGATCACCACCAAGTCGGACCGGGTAGTTCGCGACCTCGATATCATCGGTCCGGCGGCAAGGCTGGGAATCGCGGCCGTCGCCATCTCGGTCACATCGCTTGATCCCAAGGTGCATCGCACGCTCGAGCCGCGGGCCCCTGCCCCGCGAAAGCGGCTGGCGGCGATCAAGGCACTTAGCGAGGCCGGAGTGCCGACCTTTGCCTCTATCGCGCCGGTCATTCCCCAGGTCACGGACCATGAACTTGAATCACTGGTCGAGGCGGCGGCGGAAGCCGGCGCGCGCGGGGCGACCTTTATTCCAGTCCGGCTGCCGCATGAGGTGGCGCCGCTGTTCCGGGCCTGGCTCGACCAGCATTATCCCGACCGCGCCGCCAAAGTGATGGCGACGATCCAGTCGATCCGCGGCGGACGCGACAATGATCCGAATTTCTTTACCCGCATGCGCGGCCAGGGCCCTTGGGCGGAACTGATGCGGACGCGGTTCGACATTGCCTGCCGAAAGCATGGTTTGCCACGATTGAAGATCCCGCTTCGCCGAGACCTGTTCGAGCCGCCGCAAGGCGACCAACTGCGTCTGTTTTGATCGACCCTAATCGAGATTCGATGGGCGATTTTCGACGAACGGCGGTGACATTATCCCATGGCGTCGCTAGCCATTCGTCCATGGTTCGTTCTCTCCTTGCCGCGACCTTGCTCGCGACCGCCGCCCCGCTTGCCGCCCAGGTCCATGCATCGCCCTTGGTCGACACCAAGGTCGCCGCACTGCGCGACAAGGCGATGGATGGCGACAACTACGCCTGGGACATTGTCGAAGGCCTGACTACCGAGGTCGGCCCACGACTGGCCGGGACCGACGCCGAGGCACGCGCTCGCGAATGGGCGGTGCGGAAGCTGACCGCCTTGGGATTCGCCAATGTCCGGGTCGAGCCGTTCGACATGCCGGTCTGGGTCCGCGGCCATGAAAGTGCCGAGATTGTTGCCCCATTCCCGCAGCGCATGGTGGTCGCCGCACTAGGCAACAGCGGATCTACTGGGCCAGAGGGCGTAACCGGCGAAATCGTCGCGTTCGACAGCGTCGATGCGCTGAAAGCCGCTCCGGATGAAAGCGTCCGCGGCAAGATCGTGTTCGTCGATCACCGCATGCCGGCCAACCAGGATGGGTCCGGTTACGGCGAATTTGGGGCTCCGCGCCGGCAGGGCCCGACCATCGCCAGCAAGAAGGGAGCGCTGGCGATCGTTATCCGCTCGATCGGCACCGACCATCATCGCAACCCGCATACCGGCGTGATGGTCTTCAGCGACGGCGCCAAGCCGATCCCGGCCGGGGCCCTGACGATACCCGATGCCGAGCAGCTGGTGCGGATCCTGAAGCGCGGGCAGCCGGTGACGATGCGGCTGGTGCTGCAAAGTCAAACGCATCCAGGTCAGTCGGGCAATGTCATCGCCGAAATTCCGGGGCGCGACGCGTCATTGCCGCCAATCCTGATCGGCGGGCATCTCGACAGCTGGGACCAGGGCACTGGTGCGACCGACGATGGCGCCGGCGTCGCCATCGCGACAGCCGCGGCCAAGCAAATCATGGACGCCGGGCGACCGCTAAGGACGATCCGGGTCGTGTGGTTCGGAGCGGAAGAACCTGGATTATTCGGCGGTAACGCCTACCGCGCCAAATATGGCAAGCAGCCCCATCACGCGCTGATCGAAAGCGACTTCGGCGCGGACAAGATCTGGAAGGTCGACAGCAAGCTGGGCGACGCCCGCAAGCCTGAGGCGGAAGCGATCGGCAAGGCCTTGGCCGCGCTTGGCATTGTCACCGGTTCCTTTACCGAGGCGGACGGATCGGACATTGGGCCGATGCTGGAAGACGGGCTGCCGGGCGTCGGACTGAGCCAGGACGGCACCCGCTATTTCGACTTGCACCACACGCCCGACGATACGCTCGACAAGATCGATCCGGCGCAGCTGAGGCAGAATGTCGCCGCCTGGACGGCTGTACTCGGCGTGCTGTCAGGCGGCATTGAGGAGCCAAAAGCGCGCAAGCGGCGTTGATCGCCCGGCAGTCTTTGCCGGGAGGAACGATATGCGCGCTTTCATGATACTTCCGTTGTTGGCCTTGGCCGCGTGCCAGGTGAACAAGGACGAGCAAAACGATACGATTTCCGCGACCTATAATCAGGATGTTGCGGAGAATGCTGCGTCCGATGTCGGCAATTTTGCCGAGGCCGTCGGCAACGACGTTGAAAACACCGCGGACAAAATCGGCGACAAAGCCGAAAACGTCCAGGTTGAGGTCGATACCAACAAGGCGAATTAGCCTTTTCGATGCCGTGATGCGCTGCTAGGCGCGCTGTTCGCCGGTTCGGGGAGTAGCGCAGTCTGGTAGCGCATCTGCTTTGGGAGCAGAGGGTCGCAGGTTCGAATCCTGTCTCCCCGACCATTTTTGATTTCGCCAATCCGGGGGATTGTCGGAAAATCAAAAATCAATCTACATGCCCGGCCTCGCTTGTCTTCCGGACAAGCTGCCGACGTGCATGGTGGGGCCTGTAGCTCAATGGTAGAGCTGGCCGCTCATAACGGCTTGGTTGTAGGTTCGAGTCCTGCCGGGCCCACCAGCATCCCGATCGCCTGCTCTAGCGCACGAGCGGCAGCATCAACGTCAGTTCAGAGGCGGACAGGCTGAGGTCGCCCCCGGCCAGCCTGGCAAGGCCGCGGACCAGCCGCAGCGCGAAACCGAGGCCGAGACGCGAGCCCTCGCCCTCTGCCGCGGTTGCATAGGAGGGATCAAACAGCTGGGAGTCGCCGAGATGCAAGGTGGCGGCAGGCCGGCTCACCGTCACCGCCAGGCGGCCCCTGCCCTCTTTGGCGTCGATGTGAATCAGGTCGTGCGGAGCTGCGGACTCGACGATTGCACCGAGAAAGCGCTTGAGGAGACGCGCTGCGAGATCGTGATCAACCTTGGCGCGCAGTTGGCCTAGCTGGGGCGCCATCCGCAGCTGGACGCCGCGTGCCAATGCCTTGGCAGCCAAGTCTTCCGCCAGCGGCGGGATAATCTCGGCGAGAGGAACGGCGTCCCCCTCGCCCGTTTTGCGGCTTTGCAGGCGTGCTGCAAAATCCAGATCTTCTATCGCAGCCAGCAGCATCCTCGCCTGTGCGACAATTTCAGCGGCCCGCTCGCGATAGTTGCGGTGTGCGGGGCCCAAATATTGACCGTCGATGATCTCGGCGAAGCCGATGATAGCGTTGAGCGGTGTCTTGATCTCATGGATGGTTTCGCGAAGCGCTTCAGCGTCGCCTGCCAAGGGATTTCCAGCGCCAGGAACAAGGGCCGGCGGCTCGTGCTCGCCGTCGCGCCGGGCAATTCCGCGGAAGCCGAGGAAGCGGCCGTCGACAGGAGAGAAGGCCGGAATTCCGGACAGCCGCCATTCTCCCTCCAGCGCCGGCGACGGCAGGTTCATTGGAGTATCCTCGAATGGCAAACGGTCAGCGAAGGCGCGAACCAGCTCGCGCGGCGCGCCCTCCTCGCTCGGCAGGCTGCGCCCGATTAACGCCCCACGCGGCGCGCCTTCGACCCATCCGATTTCACCGGAGGCATCGCATTCCCATCGAAAGAGTCCCGGACCGGTGGCGGGCTGAACTGGCGCAGCAGGTTCGAATTGCGCCGGCGGAAATGCCTCGGGTTCAGGCTCGGCCGTGTCGCGCTTGCTTTTCAGCCGCTCGATCCGCGCCGCAATCTCGCCGATCGACGGTCGCGGTTCCTCCTCGTCGGGCGGAGCGGTTTCGCTGACTGCCTTGGCCTGGGGCGCCTGATCGCCGCGAATGGTGCGGATGAATGCCGCCACTTCCTTGCTGGCGGCCTCCATCACCTCAAGCCAGCCCGCGTCGTCGAGCGGCGCCGCAGCCAGCAATGGCGCCGCAACTTCCAGCCGGTCGCCAGCAAAGATAGCGATCAGACGCGGCTCGGCAGCACGGCCGGCGATGCTCCGGGCAGTTGCTGCGCGGATCGGCCGGGCGACGGACCGCATGCCGGTCCGCACCATGGTCAGCGCAGCGTCAAGCAGGGCTGGATCGATTTCGTCGTGCGGGCGAGAGAGCAGGTCGACCAGTTGGCGCCAGCGAACGGTCCGGTCGTGCGCATCCGCGACCGGTTGGGTCATTACCGTCCTCAGGCGATCATCGAAACGCACCTACACCATGCCCCTGCCGGAAGTCGTCATCCAGCCCTGCGGATTCACGCGTACGCACGACAGGGGGTGGAGGTTAACCATCCCAAATTGGGACGAAAAAGGGCGCCGGACCAAGTGGCCCGGGCGCCCCGATATTCGGCAGAAATCCGGCCTATTCGACCGGCGCTAGGCCTTCTGGGCCAAATAGGTCAGCCACAATTGGGCAACAGACGCCTGCGCGCCACCAACGGCCTTGAAAGCCGCCGTCGCCCCGGCCTTGTCGCCGGCACCCGTCAACGACATGCCCAGGCGCAGATTGGCAAGGTCCTTGTCTACCCCGCTCTTGGTGAGCGCGGCGCGGTAAAGCTCGGCTGCCTGGGCGTAGTCGCCATAGCCGTAATAGGCTTCCGCCGTGACCATCGCCTTCTTGCCGTCGGCAGCAGCCTTGGCCGCGGTCGCCGAGGCGGCGAGCGAAGCCCGGTCGCCCTGCGAGCGGGAGCTCGCCACCGTGTACAACTGGCTGAAGGTTGCCCGGCTCTTGTCGATCGCCTTTGCGGCAAACCCTTCGTCGAGGACCGCCTTGGCTTCGCCCGGGAAGCCCTTAGTCACCAGCGTGTTGGTGTAGCGGAAATAGTCATTCTCGCCCTGCAACGCTCCGGTAGCCCGGGCAAGCCGCATCGAATCGATCAGCGCGGCGTCCTCCAGACCGGTGCTGGTCTGATAGATGCGGATCGCATCGCGCCAGTTCTTCGGGCTTGGATAGGCCGCAACCCATTCGCGGGCGAGCGTTGGCGTGGTCGGCAGCTTGGCGTCGAACGACAGCTTGACCGCCCGCTTGTACCAAGCCTCTTCGGGCTTCTGCCCTGCGGAGGTCCGCACCGCGATCGCCTTTTCGATCAATGCGACACCCTCGGCAGCGCGGCCCTGGCTGTTGCGTGTTTCCCCGAGCACGACCAATGCCTCAACATTGTTCGGATCGATCTTCAGGGCCTGGTCGAGCGCTGCACCGGCCTGATCGTAGGCCTTGGCGTTGTACTGTAGCTTGCCCAGTCCGAGGTACAGGGTCAGCAGTTCGGACGGCTGGGCGTAGCCGGACGCGAGCACGGCTTCGACGCCCTTGGTCATCGCAGCGGTGTCGTTGGCATCGACTGCGGCTTTGAGCTGTAGCTTGGCGATCACATAGCGATCGTCGTTCGACTTAGCCTTGGCCTGGGCGGCTGCAAGGGCAGTCGGGATCGTCGCTGCATCCTTGGCGTTGACCGCGGTCTGAAGAGCAAGGATCTCCTTGCGCGCGGCATTGGAAATGCTGGGGCCCTTGGTCGCGGCCGGCGCCTCATCGGCGGATTGTTGCGGAACCTGCGGGGGAGCCTTAGGGGCAGGCATTCCATATTGCGCCGCGGCCGGGCTCGCGAAGGCGATGCTTCCGGCGGAAAGCACCAGAGCAAGCGTGGTGGGAGTGAGCTTCATTACCGTCTCCTGTTGCGCTGGCCTCTCGTCAGGCAATCCAGCGCGAATATCGTGGGATACCGGGCAAGCCCCATAGACTTGTCGCCCGGTTGCGAAAAGCGCCAATAGCGCTGGGGGCATGAACTCCATTTGAACCGGCTGGCCCTCGCGCGCGTGCGTTGTGCGCGTGCGCGGGGTGGCGCTCCACTCGCCTATCGTCTAGCAGGGTGCCGGGGGCACACTCGCGCATCGAGCGGGTGATTCCCAGCGTTCAACGATAGCAAAAACGACAGGATATATTTTGGCGACCCAGCCTCCCGCCGACGAACATCAGCACGGCGACATTGCCCCCATCTCCATCGTCGAGGAGATGAAGACCAGCTACCTCGATTACGCCATGTCGGTGATCGTCAGCCGCGCGCTGCCCGACGTGCGCGACGGCCTGAAGCCCGTTCACCGCCGCATCCTCCATGCCTGCCAGGAGGCGGGCTATGTCGCAGGTCGGCAATATCGCAAATCGAGCCGCATTGTCGGTGACGTCATGGGTAAATACCATCCCCATGGCGACCAGGCGATTTATGACGCGCTGGCCCGCATGGTGCAGCCTTGGTCACTGCGTGTCCCGCTGATCGACGGCCAGGGCAATTTCGGCTCGATGGATCCCGATCCGCCGGCGGCGATGCGCTATACGGAAGCACGGCTGGCCAAGGTCGCCAACTTCCTGCTCGGCGACATCGACAAGGACACGGTCGACTTCCAGCCCAACTATGACGCCAGCGAGCGCGAGCCGCAGGTGCTTCCGGCCCGCTTCCCGAACCTGCTGGTCAACGGCGCCGGCGGGATCGCGGTCGGCATGGCTACCAACATTCCGCCGCACAACCTCGGCGAGGTGCTCGCTGCGTGCCGCGCCTACATGGACGACCCCGCGATCACCTCCGAAGGGCTGATGGAGCATGTCAAAGGCCCCGATTTTCCAACCGCGCCGCTGATTCTCGGCACGTCGGGCATTCGGGCGGCCTACACGACCGGACGCGGATCGATCCTGATGCGCAGCCGGGCGCATGTCGAGGAAGGGCGCGGCGACCGCCGCTCGATCGTGCTGACCGCCATTCCCTACCAGGTCGGCAAGTCGGGGCTGGTCGAGAAGATCGCCGAGGCGGCAAAGGACAAGCGGATCGAAGGTGTCTCCGACATCCGCGACGAATCCAACCGCGAAGGCGTCCGGATCGTCATCGACCTCAAGCGCGATGCGACCCCCGAAGTGGTCCTGAACCAGCTGTGGCGCCACACCCCTGCCCAGTCGAGCTTCCCGGCCAACATGCTGGCGATCCGCGGCGGCCGCCCGGAAACGCTGGCGCTGCGCGACATCATCGAGAGCTTCGTCAAGTTCCGGGAAGAGGTCATCACCCGCCGCTCGAAATTCGAGCTGCTGAAGGCGCGCGAGCGAGCACATATCTTGCTTGGCCTGGTGGTCGCGGTGACCAACCTCGACGAAGTGGTGAAGCTGATCCGAGGGTCCGCAAGTCCGGCCGAAGCACGTGAAAAGCTGCTCGCGCGCCAATGGCCCGGCGATCAGATCCGCTCCTATATCGCGCTCGTCGAAGCGGTCGAGGCGCAGAAGGCCGGCGAAAGCTATCAGCTGAGCGAAGCCCAGGTGAAGGCGATCCTCGAGCTCCGCCTGCATCGCTTGACCGCCCTCGGCCGAGACGAGATTGGCGGCGAGCTTGAAGGGCTTGCCAAGAACATCGGCGAACTGCTTGAAATTCTTGGAAACCGTGCACGCCTGTATGAAGTGATGCGCGAGGAGTTCGACGAAGTCGAAGCCGAGTTTGCAACGCCGCGCGTTGCCGAAATCACCGCCGCCTTCGATGGTCTGGAAGACGAGGACTTGATCGAGGTCGAGGACATGGTCGTGACCGTGACCATGACCGGCTACATCAAGCGCACTCCGCTTGCCCTGTTCCGTGAACAGAAGCGCGGCGGCAAGGGCCGGTCGGGCATGAGCACCAAGGACGAGGACATAGTTACGGAGCTGTTCGTCACTTCGACCCACAATCCGGTGCTGTTCTTCTCCAACATCGGCCGGGTCTACAGAATGAAGGTCTGGCGCCTGCCCGAGGGCGGGCCCACCGCCAAGGGGCGGCCGATGGTCAACCTGCTGCCGCTGGCGGAAGGCGAGACCATTACCACGGTGCTTCCGCTGCCCCAGGACGAGGCGGAATGGGGCGGCCTGCACATCATGTTCGCGACCGCCAAGGGAACCGTCCGGCGCAATTCGATGGACGCCTTCACCAACATCCCAACGGCCGGCAAGATTGCCATGAAATTCGGGACGTCGGACGAAGGTGAAGAAGGCGAAGAGGACAGCCTCGACCGGATCATTGGCGTCGAGCTGCTGACCGAGGACGACGACGTCCTGCTCGCCACCCGCAACGGCAAGGCAATCCGCTTCAAGTCGACTGACGTCCGGGAATTCCAGAGCCGCGCTTCAATGGGCGTTCGCGGCGTCCGCTTGCAAGGTGACGACCAGGTCATCTCAATGTCGATCCTGCGTCGCGTCGGCACCACGGCGGAGGAGCGCGAGGCTTATCTTCGCTGCCCCGCCTGGCGAGAGAAGGACGAGGAATGCACCTTGCCGCCAGAGCGTTACGCTGCCTTGGTCGACGGCGAGCAGTTCCTTCTGACCGTTACCGAGAACGGCTACGGCAAACGTTCATCGACCTATGAGTATCGCCGCACAAACCGCGGCGGCCAGGGCATCATCAACATCGTCACCAGCGAACGAAATGGCGGGGTCGTGGCGAGCTATCCGGTCAAGCCGGGCGAGCAGCTGATGCTGGTAACCGACCAGGGCAAGATGATTCGCACCACGGTGGGGGATATCCGGATTGCGGGACGCAATACGCAGGGCGTAACCATCTTCAACGTCGCCGAGAATGAGAAGGTCGTATCCGTCGCCAGGATCGACGAAAGCGAGGAAGAGGAAATCGAGATCGAAGGCGGCAGTGAGATCGCTCCCGAGCCCGGTGCGACAGTCGGAGAAGATCTCGCGTCCGGGGACGAGGCGTAACGAGGAACGAGGGCGTCTGGGGGCGCGTTGTTTTGGGGCGTATATTTAGCCGGAGGAGACCCTAATGCCGCTTGCCAACAACGCCCTTGTCCTGGTCACCGACGGTCGAAAGACGCTCTTCTTCCGCAACGAAGGCGACGAGAACCAGATCGACCTTCGCACCGAGGATTTCGGCGAGCGAGAAGATGCCAAGGATCGCGATTTAAGGAGCGATGCGCCGGGTACTACCGCCCAGTCCGCCGGCTTCGGCCGCGTCGCCTATGAGGAAACCGATTTCCACCAATTGGAGGAAGACCGTTGGGCGGTAGCCGCGGCGGAGGACGTCAACAGGCGGGTGCTCAGCAACAATTTCGAACAGCTGGTCATCGTCGCACCGCCCAGGACGCTCGGCCTCATCCGCAAGAAGCTGCACAAGGAAGCGGGGCGGAAGCTCGTTTGCGAAATCCCTAAGGAAATGACCCGCCGGCCGATCCCCGATATCGAGGCGCTGATTGTCGGCGAAACCAAGGCTGAGGCACCGGCAGCATTTTAAGGAAAAAGATGGGTGACCTGCGCATCGCTCGCGGCCGCTTTGAGCAGCAGCGAGCGGTGGCACTGGGCGGGTTCGCGTTCGTAGCAAAGCAGCGCGCTCGGCTTCTCTGTGGCCAGTTCGCGCATCTGTTCAGCCTGAACAATTGCCTCGGGCAGTTCAAGCTGGTCCGCATAAATGCGTTCCAGATCCTGCTGGCGCCCGGCCCTCGCCGCCGACCGCCCGTCCGCGGGCGTGCCAAGCGCTTTCAAATGCACATAGTCGATCCCCGCCTCGTTTAGCGCAGACCTCAGGGGCGTCTTGGAGAAGCCTGGCCGGCGCGAGAGCGGCAAGGCGCGCACGTCGATCACCCGTTCGACGCCGGCATCATTAAGTGCAGCGAGGAACTCGGCCATGGTCGTGGCCTCGTAGCCGATGGTGAAGATGCGCATCGGCTTCACGTTCCTGGTGCCAGGTTTCTATGCACGTCGAACGCGACACTAAGGCGCTGGCCTGCCCCGAAGGGACGTGTGCCATGGTGCAAATAGCTCGGAAACAGAACCAGCCTTCCCGGCTTGGCGGCAATCACGTGGATCGGTTCCAGGTCGAGCATGAAGTCCTTCGGAGGGCGCCCGAGCTCCAGTTGCCCTTCGTCGGTCGCCGCATCCGGAACAACGATATAGCAGGCCGAGCCGATCAGTCCGAGGGGATGGACATGGCTTATGTGATGGCCGTTTCCAGTCAGCAGCACCGACCAGCTGCCGGTTATAGTCATAGGTGAATTGCGATGCCGGAGCAGCGGATGCGTTGGATCCTCCGCCGGCAGGCCCGCCAGATAATCGCTGACCGCCAACTCCACCGCCTGCTTCAAGATTGCGAGTTCCATGTCAGCGCGATCAAACAGCCTCCAACGAGTTTGGGTGCCATCCCGCACTGTTTGGCCCGCTACCTGGATACCCCGCTGCTGCAGGCGAAGGAGAAGTGTCCTTATTGCGCTCAGTTCCGCAGGCTCGAGCGTAAGGTCGATGCTGCGCACGAGGCCCGGCTGCCCGGAAAGCCAAGCGGCGCGGCGATCGCCCAGTTTTCGGTAGATAAGCTCAGCAACTCCCCAGGCCGCTATGTCCGAAGGATCTTCGCCCAACGCCACTTCGATACTGGCCCGCGCCGCATCCAGCTTCCCGCAGCGAATGTGATGGACGCTGTCGTGAATCGCGCGCCCGGGGAAGTTAGGGGGCAGCAGGGCGAACGCGCCCGAAGCCCGATCGAGATCGCCTGCCCGCCCCGCGTTCACGGCTTCCATCAGTGCGAATTCGGGAATGCCGGGCGCAACCGATCGAGCACTATGCGAGGAATCGGCCGCGGCCTCGTACATGTCCGCGGTCGAAAGAAGCTCGATCAATTGCCGTCTAAGGTCGAGCCTCGCTGGCTCTCTCTTCAGGAGTTGGTGGATGTGATCCGCAAAATCTTGGTCGCGGCGAGATTCCCACAACATTCGGGCGCTTGCGACCTGGCCGTCGGTCCATTCGGGCCTCCTTTCGACGAATTCGGCAAAATCGTCGATCGCGCTATCGTCGCCCGCGCTCACACGAGCTTCGGTTTGTTCCAGCATCAGTTGCAGATCGCCCGGCGCTGCCAGCAGGGCGGCTTCATAGCGATCAACAGCATCTTCCTCCGCCCGTTCGAGCGCCATCCTCGCCCGCCCCTTTAGGGCGATGACATTGTTGGGCTGAAGCTGCAGTGCCTTATCGAAAGCTGCAGCAGCACCCGCAGCATCTCCAATGTCGCGCTCGAGAAAGCCGAGCACATTCCAGGCCGTAACGTTCGTGGAATCTTGTGCAACCAAGGCTCGAAGCGAGGTCCGCGCTTCTGCAAACATGCCTTTGCGATAAAGGGCAATTCCCTGATCGACGGAATTTTGGCTGGCAAGCGAGTCCATGGGCGACTCTATAGCCGCCAGCGCTTATGTGGGCAGCATATGACATTCGATATCCATATCATCGGTGGCGGGCTGGCCGGTTCGGAGGCCGCATGGCAGCTGGCCGAGGCCGGGTTGAAGGTCCGCCTGAGCGAGATGCGCGGAGGCGGCGACATGACGCCCGCGCACGAAACCGACCGTCTGGCCGAGATGGTCTGCTCCAACAGTTTCCGGTCGGACGATGCCGAGAACAATGCCGTTGGACTTTTGCACCAGGAGATGCGGGCGCTGGACTCCCTGATCATGCGTGCGGCCGACCGGCATCGCGTCCCGGCAGGCTCGGCGCTGGCGGTCGATCGAGACGGCTTTGCCGCCGAAGTGACGTCATGCATTGGCCGCCACCCCGGGATCGAGGTGGTGCGAGAGCGGGTGGACGAGTTGCCGCGGTCCGGCCTTGCGATCATTGCCACTGGTCCCCTGACCTCGCCGGGGCTGGCCCAGGCGGTTGCCAAGGTAACGGGAAGCGATGCTCTAGCTTTCTTCGATGCAATCGCGCCGATCATCCATCGCGAAAGCATCGACATGTCGGTTTGCTGGATGGCCGCTCGGTGGGACAAGGGCGGCAAGGACTACATCAACTGCCCGATGAACAAGGAGCAGTATGAAACCTTCGTCGCCGCGCTGAATGAGGGAGAGAAGACCGAGTTCAAGGATTGGGAAAAGGACACCCCCTATTTCGAGGGCTGCATGCCGATTGAAGTAATGGCGTCACGCGGTGTGGAGACGCTACGTTTTGGACCGATGAAGGGCGTCGGCCTCGACGATCCGCGCACCGGGCGCTGGCCATATGCGGTCGTCCAGCTTCGGCAGGACAATGCGCTCGGCACCCTTTGGAACATGGTCGGGTTCCAGACCAAGCTGAAGCATGGCGAGCAAGTGCGGATTTTTCGTACCATCCCGGGCCTTGAAAATGCCGAATTCGCGCGACTTGGCGGGATCCACCGCAACAGCTTCATCCGCTCTCCGGAGTTGCTCGACCGCGAACTGCGCTTGAAAGCGATGCCGCACATCCGGTTTGCCGGGCAGATCACGGGTTGCGAGGGCTATGTCGAGAGCGCGGCGGTCGGGCTTCTAGCGGCGCGGTTTGCAGCGGCCGAAGCGCAGGGGCGCCACCTGGCGCCTCCACCGGCGGAGACCGCCTTAGGGGCGTTGCTCAGCCACATCACCGGCGGCGCCGACGCCGAAACCTATCAGCCGATGAACATCAACTTCGGACTGATGCCACCGATCCAGGGACCCAGGGCCAAGAAGGCCGATCGCAAGCGAATGTATACCGACCGCGCGCGCGCTGCCCTTGCCGAATGGCTGAATCCGGGTCTTGGCCATTCAGAGAACGTAACCGTAGCGGTCGATGACCGTAGAATCGCGCTCAGCGACAATCCTGGCTAGGCGGTCATCGAAATAATGTGGTGGCGCCTCGTGTTTCGAAACATTCAGCGGCGGGACCTCGTTCAAGAACCGATCGATGCATTGGCCGGGCGGGTGCCCGAGCAGCGAAAGCGTCGCGCGGAGTTGCTGGCGCAACTGTTCCACCCGCATGATAACCGGTTCCCGCGCCCCGGCGTAAAGCCGCTCGTATAGAAAGCTGTAAAAGCCCAGTTTTCGCTCACGCAACTCGCCCACGCACTTCTTCGTGAGGTTAAGGCCGTAGTTCACATACGTCGCCGGCAAGCCATTCTCGAGCATCGTCAGCCGAATCTCGTCGTCGGATAATTGGACAAGATTTTCGATCGTTTCCGAAAAACCCAGATCCCCGCCATTCGAGCAGATTTGAAACAGGATGTTCGGCTGCGCCTGACTGCGCTGAAAATGATACCAAGACACATAATAGGCCCAGGGGCTTCGAACGGTGCCGACGACAGGGCGGTCCCGAAACGCCGAAGGGGTTTCACGGAAGGGAAGATGATATCCGATCTGCCGAGCGGAAGGCACGCAGCGCATCAGCAGCGCATTTACGAACGTTCCGCCACTCTTGTGGAGGTGCAAAAACAGCAGCTTATCGGTCACGATCATGCGATGCTGCTACCATTGGGCATATTGAGGGTCCACGCATCCAACGGGCGTAACCAACGGAAAAGAGCTTAATTGCGCAGGCGCAAAGGCGAACCTAACAATTGGCGGAGTGCGGCCGTACGCTAGCGGGGCGAGCCAGGAGAGAGCCAGTTCATGTATTTCGATAGCCCGTTTCGCTTTATCGGGACAATCGACCCTGAGCCGCTGGTGCAGGCCGTTCAATCTATCGGAGAGCCTGCCTGGCACGAATATGTAGTTCGGCAGGAACTGTTCCAGCCTCATCGCCATACCCACACCATACCTCTGCTGTTCGACCTGGACGGGCGTCACAAGAATCCGACCGCATGGCCGCGGATGGCTGACTTCTCGTCCGTGCTGGAGCCGGCAATGGAGGCGATCCGCCAACGGAACCTGTCGGACGTCGGCCGGGACGGATATTTCGTAAGAATCATTCTTACACGCTTGAAGCCGGGCTCTAATATCCAACCCCATCGGGACGGTGGCTATTCGATGCTGCGGTCGCATCGCTACCATCTCGCCCTGACTACAAATAATCTGGTCGAATTCGAGATCGCCGGCGAAACGCAGCATTTCGCTGCCGGAGAGATCTGGGAAATCAACAATCGAGAAGAACATGCCGTCCGTAACCTCAGTGACGAATCGCGCATTCATGTGATCCTCGATTATGTCGTCCCAGGTGAGAAAATTCCCGACCCTGAAGGAATGGTCGTAGCCTGACGCAAGCGCACTATCGCCGGCGGGCCTACGCGCCGGCCTGAAACGTCAGCCACAAGCGCATGCCGGTTTCTTGGGCCGCGGCTTGGGCGCGGTCGTGGCATATTCGGCGGGGCTAAGCGTCTTGCTCCTGTCGGCATCAGCCTCGGCAAACTTGCCGATCGTCCGAACCGCCCACTCCTCAAAACTGAGCTTGCCATCGTGGTCAAGATCAAGCTTGGCGAAGGCCGTACGGCGCGGTTCGACCAGCTCGGCGAGGCTGATCCGCCCATCCTCATTCTTGTCGGCCCTGGCGAAGCGCTTCTGCTCCTTGCTCTTGGCATCGGCCTCCGGAGCGTTGGGTATCGGGGACAAGCCTGCTGAAACGGTGGCCATGCGTGGAGGGGGCGCGGTCGGAAAGGCAGGTTCCTGGGCGCGCCCGGATAGCGCGAGGACCGCTCCAGTGATCAGCAGCAAAAATGATACGATGCCGGCAAGCCAACGGGTCATGTGCCCTCCTTGGACGGGGCGATCCGGCGAAGTGAGCGATAAATTCGATGTGATGTAATTTCAATCCGCCAAAGAAACGATTCCAAACAGGCGGTGCCGAATGAGCGTGACCGCTCGCCCGGGCGTGGCCTCGGGCTCGAACGGCGGGCCCCTTCTTCTGAGGTCGCGAGCTGCAAGCGAAGCGAATGCTGTCAGCGGCCTGAGCCGGCGCCTGACCTTGGTTCGCGTGGATCCGGGGCCATCAGAAGCGATAGCTGCAAAACCTCGGCGACTGACATCGACACTTGCAAACAACCGGCCTGCTTTGCCGATGGTTTCGTCGATGGATTCGACGCCCAATAAGCGCGCGCCCAGCCGAAACAGGAGCGCGCCGCGCTCCCCAACTTTTGCCATGTCAGGGACTTCTTCGAGCAACGCCGCCCACCCCGCTTCCAGTCCGGCCAACTCCTTGCCGCTCACCCCTCGCGGAAGCAGCTCCGCCGCGACCGTCTGGAGGCGCGGCTCGGGCGGAGGCGGATTGGCATCAAGCCGTTCCAGCGCCTCCCGCCACCAGGCGAGGCGGATCGCACCCAACACTGGCTGGGTCGATGACGCCACCACGCCGGCCAGCGCATCATCGATTGAGAACATTGCGTCGAAAGCGGGCCTGAGCTCGGCCGGCCAATAGACCCGGACGAGATCCCGGTCCGTCAGCTCAGCGATAACTAACCGCCTTGGCCGCCGCCACGACATCATCCGCCTTGATTAACGCCAGCTTCTCGAGGTTGGCGGCATAGGGGAGAGGCACGTCGACGTTGGTGACACGCAATACGGGCGCGTCGAGATCGTCGAATCCTTCCTCCATGCAAATCGCCATGATTTCGCTGGCGATCGAGCAAGTCGGCCAACCCTCTTCGACCACCACCAGCCGATTGGTCTTGGCCAGTGAGGTCAGCACCGTCGACTTGTCGAGCGGGCGGAGGGTGCGCAGGTCGATCACCTCGGCATTGATCCCGTCATGCATCAGCTGCTCGGCAGCCTGCAGCGCGACCCCGACGCCGATCGAATAGCTGACCAGCGTGACGTCCTTGCCCGGGCGCACCACCTTTGCTTTGCCGATCGGCAGGACGTAATCCTCGACATCCGGGACGTCGAAGCTCTGGCCGTAGAGCAGTTCATTCTCGAGGAAGACGACCGGATCTTCGCTTCGGATCGCCGCCTTCAGCAGCCCTTTTGCGTCGGCCGCGCTGTAGGGTGCGATAACGACCAGGCCCGGCACCGCCGCGTACCAGGGTCCGTAGTTCTGGCTGTGCTGGGCGCCGACGCGCGCCGCTGCCCCATTGGGCCCTCGAAACACGATCGGGCAGCGCATCTGGCCACCCGACATATAATTGGTCTTCGCCGCCGAATTGATGATGTGATCGATCGCCTGCATGGCGAAATTAAAAGTCATGAATTCGATGATCGGCTTGAGGCCGCCCATTGCCGCGCCAGAGCCAACGCCGGCGAAGCCATATTCGGTGATCGGAGTATCGACCACGCGCCTGGGACCGAACTCGTCGAGCAGTCCCTGCGTGACCTTGTAAGCGCCCTGATACTGGGCGACTTCCTCACCCATCACAAACACGCGCTCGTCCTTGCGCATCTCCTCGGCCATGGCGTCGCGCAGCGCTTCGCGGACCGTCATTTCCTTGAGCGGCGTGCCATCCGGCACGTCCGGCTCGTCACGGGTTGCCGCGACATCGGCCACCAGGTCGCGGGCTGCCGTCTCCATTTGATGCGGTGTCGGGGTCCCCGCCTCCGGCTCCGGTACCGGCACAGCTTGCGGATCGGGCGCAGACGTTTTCGGCTCATCCGCCTTAGGAGCGACAGCGGCCTCGCCCTCGCCGCCCATCAAGGCAATAACCGTGCCGACCTTAACCCCATCGGTGCCTTCGGGTATCAATATCTTGCTGATCGTCCCCTCGTCGACCGCCTCAAACTCCATTGTCGCCTTGTCGGTCTCGATCTCTGCGAGGATATCGCCGGACGAGACGTTATCGCCTTCCTTGACCAGCCATTTAGCGAGCGTCCCCTCTTCCATCGTCGGCGAGAGCGCGGGCATTTTGAGTTCGAGCGCCATCAGTAGCTCTCCACCAGCACGTCGGTGTACAATTCAGCCGCCGCGGGTTCCGGCGCTTCTTCAGAATACTTCGCGGCTTCGACAACGATATCCTTGATTTCCTTGTCGATTGCCTTGAGTTCTTCTTCCTTGATGCCGAGCTTTTCAAGCTCCTTGGCGGCATGGTCGATCGGGTCGCGATGCTCGCGGTAATCCTGTACTTCCTCGCGCGTCCGATACTTGGCCGGATCGGACATTGAGTGGCCGCGATAGCGGTAGGTCAATAGCTCGAGAATGATCGGCCCCTTCCCCGCCTGGGTCCAAGCCATCGCCTCTTCCGCAGCGCCGCGAACGGCCAGCACGTCCATGCCGTCCACCTGGATGCCGGGAATGCGGAAGCTCTCGCCGCGCTTGTAGAATTCCGGCTCGGACGCGGCCCGCTCGACGCTGGTCCCCATCGCATAGCGATTATTCTCGATCGCGTAGATCACCGGCAGGTCCCACAGCTTCGCCATGTTGAAGCTCTCATAGACCTGGCCCTGGTTGGCCGCGCCGTCGCCGAAATAGGCAAGGCAGGTGCCGCCATCCTTGGAATATTGGTGCTTGAATGCAAGTCCGGTGCCGAGCGCGACCTGTGCGCCGACGATGCCATGGCCGCCATAGAAGCCATGCTCGACGCTGAACATGTGCATCGAACCGCCCTTGCCCTTGGAGATGCCGGCTTCGCGACCGGTAAGCTCGGCCATGATCACCTTCGGGTCGATGCCGTAAGCCAGCATGTGGCCATGGTCGCGGTATCCGGTGATGACGCTGTCGCGGCCAACCTTCATGGCCGACTGCAGCCCGACCGCGACAGCTTCCTGGCCGATGTAGAGGTGACAGAAGCCGCCGATCAAGCCCAGGCCGTACAGCTGTCCCGCCCGCTCCTCGAAGCGGCGAATGAGGAGCATCTGCTTGTAGAAATCGAGCAGCTCTTCCTTGGAAGCCTTGTAGCGCTGGGGCTCCTTTGGCCGTTCCCGATTGGGTGTTGCGAGCGCCGTACTACGGGGCGCGGCCTTGCGGGCGGTCTTCGCCACTTAGCTCTCCACTTCTACTGCGGTTGGCGCGCCTATAGGAGGGGCGAGCACGATAGGGCAATGCCGTAGCGTAAAGGATTCGCCAATCCGGGGCGAACCCTAGTCCTCCAGCGGAACGACGACCTCGTCGCTGCGGACCAAGCCGAGGTCCTTGCGGACCATCTCGTCGGCCAGGTCGGGGTCGGCGCGGCGGGGATCCAGGAGAGCCGACTTATGCTTTAGCTGGGCGCGCTCGGCCTGAAGCCCGGCCAGTTCGGCTTTGCGAACCTCGAGCTGCTGAGCGTAACCGCGCCATGCGAACAGGCCGTTGGGCCCGGCGATGGCATGCCCGGCGAAGGTCCCCACGACGAGCAAGGCGACGGCCGGCATCGCGGCGCGACGGATCAGTCCAATGCTCTTGGGGTGCTTCCCACTCATATTGTTAGAAGAATCAGAAAGACGCCATGAAGGCAAGCGCTTTCATGCCATTGATTCACAGAAATTTTCCCTGTGACTCTTCGGACTCAGTTGGCCCGATAGGCCTTTATCGCCGATGCGCCCGGATAACCGGCCATGTCGCCCAGCTCTTCCTCGATCCGAAGCAGCTGGTTGTACTTGGCAGTGCGGTCGGACCGGGCGAGGCTGCCGGTCTTGATCTGGCCGCAGTTGAGGGCGACCGCGAGGTCGGCGATCGTCGAATCCTCGGTCTCGCCCGAGCGGTGCGACATCACTGCGGTATAGCCCGATGACTGGGCCAGCCGGACGGCATTGGCGGTCTCGGTCAATGTGCCGATCTGGTTGACCTTGACCAGGATCGAATTGGCGATGCCGTCCCTGATGCCATCGGCCAGCCGCGACTCATTGGTCACGAACAGGTCGTCGCCGACCAGCTGAACCCGCGATCCGAGTCTTTCGGTCAGCGCTTTCCAGCCCGTCATGTCGTCCTCGGCCATACCGTCTTCGATCGAGGCGATTGGATAGGCATCGGCCAACTCGGCAAGGTATGAGGCCATTTCGTCGGGAGACAGGCTGCGTCCTTCCCCCTCCATGGCATAGGTGCCTTCCTTAAAGAATTCAGTCGAGGCGCAGTCGAGCGCGATCAGCACATCGCTGCCGAGCTTGTAGCCGGCGGTGTTGGTCGCCTCGCCGATAAAGTCGAGGGCGGCCCGGGCGGAGGCGATGTTGGGCGCAAACCCGCCTTCGTCGCCGACGGCGGTGCTCAGGCCCTTGGCGTGAAGCGCATTCTTCAAGGCATGGAAGATCTCCGCTCCGCAGCGCAGCGCTTCGGAAAAGTTCGGCGCACCGACCGGCATCACCATGAATTCCTGGAAATCGATCGGATTGTCGGCATGGGCGCCGCCATTCAGAATGTTCATCATCGGCACCGGGAGCAGCGTCGCTCCGGTTCCGCCGACGTATCGATAGAGCGGCATTCCGCGTGCCTCGGCCGCTGCCCGCGCCGTCGCCAGGCTGACACCGAGGATGGCGTTGGCTCCCAGCCGGCCCTTGTTGGCGGTGCCATCCAGATCGATCATTGCCGCGTCGACTTCAGCCTGGTCCTCGGCCTCGAAGCCGACGATTGCTTCGGCAATGGCTCCGTTTACCGCCTGGACTGCTTCCGAAACGCCCTTGCCGCCCCAGCGCGATTTGTCGCCGTCGCGCTTCTCGACCGCCTCATGTGCGCCGGTCGAAGCGCCGGACGGCACTGCGGCGCGGCCCATCGATCCGTCTTCCAGAGTAACGTCGACTTCGACCGTCGGATTGCCCCGGCTGTCGAGGATCTGCCGGGCATGGATGTCGACGATGGCGGTCATCAGGTTCCCTTTTTCGATAAACGGCGGCGAAGCTCGTTGCGGCCCCTATACGGAGCGCGGCAAAGGGTGCAACTTATGGATGATTGCCGGAACGAGGGAGGGCGTGCCGGGTTGTCGATGCAAAAAGGAGGACCAAACATGCCCGACCCGAAAGAAGAGCTGCCGGAAGGCACCGACTCCATCGTCGCTGGCGCATCGACCGAAAATGAGGAGGCACTGATCGTGCGGGAACCTACTGCTCGCGACAAGGCGCTTGAAAAGATTAAGACCGGTACCGACAGGCTGTCGGGCCAGGCGGCCGACAAGGCGCGCGGACTGGTCGGCCAAGGACTGGAACGCGGCGGCGAAGCGCTCGCCAACGTGTCCAAACTGGTTGGTGATACCGCGGCTGGGCTCGATGAGCGGCTCGGCGAGGAATATGGCGATTATGCCCGCAAGGCCGCCAGCGCGCTTGAGGAAGCCGCCAACAAAGTCAGCGCCAAGAACCCAGACGAGCTGATCGACGATACCCGCGAATTCGTCCGCAAGAGCCCGGGCGTTGCGCTGGCCGGTGCGGCGATCATCGGCTTTGCATTGGTTCGCCTGGTCAAGTCCGGCCTCGACCAGGGCCGCGACGACGGCGAAGACTGATCCATGACTGACGGGGGCGACGAGGAAGATGAGAAGCCGATCGGTGAACTGTTCGGCCAGCTGATTGACGAGGGCAAGGCATATGCCAAGGCCGAACTGGGTCTGGCCAAGGCCAGCGCCGAGGCTAAGGCCGACGAGCTCAAGTGGCCGGCGATCCTGCTGTTCTCCGCCCTGCTGTTTGCCCAAGCGGCCGTGACTGTTGCTGCAGTCACGGTAGCGCTGGCGCTGGAGCCGGTGATCGGTGCACTGCCAGGCGGCATTGTCGCATTCTTGCTCGCCGCCGGAGCAGCCTATCTCTTCTTCGCGCTCGCCATGGCCAAGCTGAAGGCGGCCAAATGACCGATACTCCCAAGATCGCCGCGGCGAGGATCGAAGTCGAACGAGCCAAGGCGACAATGATTGAGACGGCCCGCGAGCTGCAGCAGCGGCTGCAGCCCAAGACGTTGGCCAATGAGGCGTGGGAGAAAGCCAAGATCAAGGGTGCCGACCTCGCCGAGGACGCGGTCGATGCGGTCGCTAAGCGGCCGGTCGCTGTAGGAAGCGTAGTTGCCGCATTGGCCATGTTCCTGGCGCGCGATCCGTTGAAGAAGGCCACGGTAAAATTTTACGACGTCATGACGCCACTTTTTGAACCCAGGAAAAAGCCTGCGGCGTTGAAGCCCAAGGCAGCCGCCAAGCCCGCCCGTACGCCGGCGAAGCGGCCGCCCCAAAAGCGACAAACCCGGACAGCGCGGCGCGCTACAGCGAAGAAGACGGAGAAAGCATGATGGCCCGGCAGCAAAACAGAGAGACCCCAGGCGCCCGCGAACGGGCGATCGATGCATATGACAGCGCGCGCGAGCGTGCCCGCGACCAGGTCGATGGGTCGCCGCTGCTGGCGCTCGGCGGCGGCTTGGCGCTCGGCGCGCTGGTCGGCGCGTTGCTTCCCAAGACCCGCGCCGAGCAACGGATGATGGGCAAGGCGGGCAGCCGGATCACGACCAGCGCCCGGGACGCATTCGACGCGGCCAGGGAAGCGGGGCGCGAGAAACTTACCGAGCTCAATATCACCAGCGAGGCTGGCAAGGGCGCGGTCCAGTCCCTGATTGACGGCCTGGGGGAAGCCGCCCGCTCAAGCGGCCAGGCCGCAGTCGACGCGGTCAAGTCCAAGGGCTGATTGATGGACGGGCCGGTTTGATGCTAGCGGACCGGCCATGAGCAAGCTCCATCTCGTCTTCGGAGGCAAGGTCAAGGATCCCCAAGGCCTGGAATTCACCGATCTCGACCATATCGACTTGGTTGGCCTCTACGACAGTTACGCTGCGGCCGAGGAAGCCTGGCGTGGCGCGGCGCAGCGCAGCGTCGATGATGCCGAGATGAAATATGTGGTGGTTCACCTTCACCGGCTGCTGGAGCCGGGGACGGACGGGATTGCCCGGCCCAAGGATAGCTCGAACGCCTAAGCCTTGCGGTAGCGCCAAAGCAGCAGCGGCCGTTGCAGCAACATTCCCGCGACGAAGCCGCCGATATGCGCAGGCGTCGCCAACAGCACGCCTTCACTGCCCGCCAAAAATTCCGCCATCCACTGCAACACTACCCAGGTGGCGAGTAGCCATGCGGCATGGATCCAGCGATTGAGCTTCTGGCTATTGGTTACCTGCTTCGGCCGGCCGAAGAAGAGCGCATAGAGCCCGAACAGCGCGCTAATGGCACCGCTTGCTCCGACCAGCGGCATTGTGCTGGCCGGGTCGACGGCGAATTGGGCAGCGGCCGCAACGAGCGCGCCAATCAGATATGCAAAAACCAGCGCCGAGGCGCCGACGACTCGTTCGACCTGCGCTCCGACGAACACCAGCACCAGCATGTTGACTGCAAGGTGCAGCCAGCCGCCGTGAAGCAGCGCCGAGGTCCAGGGGGTCAAAATTGCAGGAACCGCGCCTGGAACCAGCAACTGATTGGTCATCCGCGCCGGGATGAAGCCGCCGAACACCGCCGACCATTCGACGCCACCGAACAGGATCGCAATCGCCGAGACCGCCACCGTGATCATGGCGATGATCGCGGTCGCGCTCCTCATCCGAAGCATTAGATGAATTCGATCTTGGCAATCTCGTAGGATCGGTCGCCGGCGGGAGTCGACACGTCGACCTCGTCGCCCTTCTGGCGGCCAATCAGCGCCCGGCCCAGCGGCGAGTTATAACTGATCCGCCCGACCTTTGCGTCGGCCTCGGTTTGGCCAACCAGCTGGTAGCGAACCTTCTTGTCGTCCTCGTCGAGGAGCGTGACCGTCGCGCCGAACACAACCTTGTCGCCGCTGAGGGTCGACGGGTCGATCACCAGAGCCCGGCTGAGCCGGTCCTCAATGTCGGCAATCATTGCCTCAATCTGTCCCTGCCGCTCCTTGGCGGCATGATATTCGGCATTTTCCGAAAGGTCGCCATGTGCGCGCGCAACTTCGATCGCGTCGATCACCTCAGGCCGCTCCAGCTTGAGGCGCTTCACATCCTCGCTCAGCTGACGATAGCCTTCGGCCAGCATCGGCACTTTGTCGCTCGCCATGTTCAATACCCTTTGTGTCTCTTGCCAAAACCCGCCCCGGCACCGCTCCCGTTGGGTGGCGCATCAATGAGCAGACTTAGGGAAAATCAGTTCTTCGAAGCGGAATAATAGGATTGGAGCGATTTTACTTCAAGCGCATGGCCCCGCAGCGCCTCGATCGCCCTTGCGGTCGCTAGGCTGGCCGGCGCGGTCGTGAAGTAAGGCACCTTGCTCTTCAGCGCCGCCTCGCGGATCGTCTGGCTGTCCTTGAGCGATTGCCAGCCTTCGGTGGTGTTGAACACCAGCTGGACGTCGCCGTCGACGATTCGGTCGACAATGTGCGGTCGGCCCTGGGCTACCTTGTTGACCCGTTCGACCGGCAGTCCTTGCGCCTCGAGATGAGCAGCCGTGCCGCCGGTGGCGATCAGCTTGAAGCCGAGCTCGATCATTTTTTGCGCGGCCGGAACGATATGGTCCTTGTCGGTATCCTTGACCGACACGAACACCGTCCCTTTTTCCGGCAGGATTACACCGCCGCCAAGCTGTGACTTGGCGAAGGCTATGTCGAAATTGCTATCAATTCCCATGACTTCGCCGGTGCTCTTCATTTCCGGTGACAGTACTGGATCGGTTCCTGGAAAGCGAACGAACGGGAAGACGCTTTCCTTGATCGCAATGTGGCCTATGTCGCGGTCGATTGGATCAAATCCGGCCAATGCCTCTCCGGCCATGACCCGGGCGGCGATCTTGGCCACCGGCCGGCCGATTGCCTTGGCAACGAATGGGACAGTTCGGCTGGCGCGCGGATTGACCTCGATCAGGTAGATTTCCCCGTTCTTGACTGCAAATTGGACGTTCATCAGCCCCTTGACCTTGAGTGCCAGCGCAAGAGCCGTCGTCTGCCGCTCGATCTCGCCAATGACCCCTTTGGACAGGCTGTAAGGCGGGATCGAACAGGCGCTGTCGCCCGAATGGACTCCTGCCTCTTCTATGTGCTGGAGGATGCCGGCGACGGCGACATCCTGGCCGTCGCAAATGGCGTCGACGTCTACTTCGATGGCATCGCGAAGATAGCGATCGATCAGCACCGGCGAAGTGCCGGACACCTGCACCGCGGTGGCAATATAATGGTCGAGTTGCTCCGGGCCGTCGACCACCTCCATGGCCCGGCCGCCAAGGACGTAACTCGGCCGGAGAAGGACGGGATAACCAATCCGCTCGGCCACCGCGATTGCTTCGTCGCGGCTGCGGGCGAGGCCATTGGCGGGCTGCTTGAGGCCCAGCTTGTCGACCAGCTTGGCGAATCGTTCCCGGTCCTCGGCCAGGTCGATGCTGTCAGGCGAAGTGCCGAGGATCGGAATCCCGTCGGCCTGCAACTCGGCTGCCAGCTTCAGCGGCGTCTGTCCGCCCAACTGGACGATTACGCCCTCAAGCGTGCCCCTCTCCGCTTCGCGATGGAGGATTTCCAGCACATCCTCGCCGGTCAGCGGCTCGAAGTAGAGGCGGTCGGAGGTGTCGGGATCGGTCGAGACGGTCTCCGGGTTGCAGTTGACCATGATCGTCTCAAAGCCGGCGTCCTTGAGCGCGAAACTGGCGTGGCAACAGCAATAGTCGAACTCGATTCCCTGGCCGATGCGGTTTGGCCCGCCGCCAAGGATGACAATCTTCCGCCGGTCGGAAATCTCCGCCTCGTCCTCGGGTTCTCCGAACAGGGGCGCTTCGTACGTCGAGTAAAGATAGGGTGTGGCGGCATCGAACTCGGCGGCGCAGCTGTCGATCCGCTTGAACACTGGACGAACGCCGAGCCGTACCCGAGCCTTGCGCACCTCGGCTTCAGTCACGCCTCCGGTAAGGCCCTTCAGCGCGTCGTGCACGACGCCGCCGCCGCCTGCGGCAGCTTCGGACATCTGCCGCTCGACGTGGGCCGAGCGCAGCGCAAGTTGGGCCAGTCGCTTGTCGGAAAAGCCCATGCCCTTAAGGCGCCTCATCCCCGCTGCGTCCTGGGGCAGCCCCTCGTCACGAACCTGCTCCTCGGCAGCGACGATCTCGGCCAGCCGTTCGATGAACCAGGGATCGAAGCCGGATACCTCGTGGATTCGCTGGATGGTGAAGCCGTGGCGCAACGCCTCAGCGGCCACCAGCAAGCGGTCCGCAGTCGGCCGGCGCAACCGGTTTTCAATCTCGGCCTCAGAAGCGGTTTCCAGTTCGCGCACGCGATCCAACCCAGTGAGGCCGGTTTCCATGCCTCGGAGCGCCTTCTGGAGGCTTTCAGCGAAGCTGCGGCCGATCGCCATCACCTCGCCAACCGACTTCATCGCGGTCGACAGATGATCCGTAGCGCCTTTGAACTTCTCGAAGGCGAAGCGCGGAATCTTGGTCACAACATAGTCGATGGTCGGCTCGAAGCTGGCCGGAGTGGCGCCGCCAGTAATGTCGTTGGCGATCTCGTCGAGCGTGTAACCGACCGCCAACTTGGCCGCGACTTTGGCGATGGGAAAGCCGGTCGCTTTTGATGCCAACGCCGAGGAACGCGATACGCGCGGGTTCATCTCGATGACGATCATCCGGCCATTCTTGGGATTGATCGCGAACTGGACGTTGGATCCGCCGGTTTCGACCCCGATTTCGCGCAATACCGCGATCGAGGCCGAGCGCATCCGCTGATATTCCTTGTCGGTCAGGGTCAGCGCCGGTGCGACAGTGATGCTGTCGCCGGTGTGGACTCCCATTGGGTCGACATTCTCGATCGAGCAGATGATGATGGCGTTGTCCGCGCGGTCGCGGACCACTTCCATCTCATATTCCTTCCAGCCGAGCAGGCTCTCCTCGATCAAAACTTCATTGGTCGGGCTGGCATCGAGGCCGCTGCGGACAATCTCGACGAATTCCTCGCGGTTGTAGGCGACCCCGCCGCCGGTGCCGCCGAGCGTAAAGCTGGGCCGGATGATCGATGGAAGGCCGGTGGTTTCCAGAACCTTCAGCGCGTCGTCGAGATTGTGGGCGATGCCCGAGCGGGCGCTTTCCAGCCCGATCTTGTCCATCGCCTCGCGGAATTTCTGCCGGTCCTCGGCCTTGTCGATCGCATCGGCCTGGGCGCCGATCAGCTTGACGCCATATTTCTGCAGCACGCCCGTGCGGTTGAGGGTCAGCGCAGTATTGAGCGCGGTTTGCCCACCCATCGTCGGCAAAAGGGCATCAGGCCGCTCCTTCTCGATAATCTTGGCGACGATCTCGGCTGTGATCGGCTCGATATAGGTGGCATCTGCAAGCTCAGGATCAGTCATGATCGTCGCCGGATTGGAATTGACGACAATGACCCGATAGCCCTCGGCCTTCAGTGCCTTGACCGCCTGCGATCCTGAATAGTCGAACTCAGCCGCCTGGCCGATGATGATCGGGCCGGCGCCAATGACGAGAATGGACGAAATGTCAGTGCGCTTTGGCATTATTCCTCGGGAAACTGGATGGAGTCGACGACGACGAGTTTGAGATGGTTGCGGCGCGCCCATTGGTAGACGCAGTGGCGGTGTTCAGGCGTCGGCTTGGCGCGGAACAGGATCAGCAGCTTCTTCGCCTCCTCATCCTGGATCAGCTCGCCATAGGTTAGGCCGCAAGCCAGTGATGCGCTGTTGAGCTCATCCTGCGTGTGCATTCGCGGCGTGGCACAAGACGAGAGCGCAGTTAAGGCCGCGCAAACAGGGAAAAACACCAAATTACGCGCCACGGTTCGATACCTTGGGCTGGGTCAACTCACTGGTAATAATTCGACCTTCATTCGCGGCACCATGTTCAACGATCTTCCGCGCTGCCAGCGCCTTTTCATGGCCGTATTCTTCCCGCTCATCACGGGCATTTTTATTTATATGATCGCTAAAGGCTTTCACGACGGCGAGCTGACGCTGCCGGGGAAAAGAAGAAGCAACTTGTGGAGCGATCACATTATCAAATGGGACGAGCATCCAATCGGCTTTTGCGCGCTTGCTTTCGGATATGCCTTTGTCGCCGCATTTACCGCTTGGAGCAGCATTGGCGCATGGAAGTCCTTCCTGGACGACTAGGCTAGAGCCAATCATTTCGCCGTCGCCGGAAACAGGGACGCAACGTCAAGTTTCGGGACCTTTGGCCCATTCACCTTGCACGACTTCTCGGCGGCCTTGATCACCTTCTTGAGCAGGTGAGACACTTCTCCCCGCCTGGACGGGCCAGGCGTAAGGCCGGTTTGCACTTCCTGGAACGCTACCGCCTGGCAGCCCCTGAAACCCGCGATCACCCGGACATAATCCTTGGCGCGCTCGATGCTGATGGCGAGGTCGCCGGAATTGAAGCCGGCTTCGCAAGCATCGGCAGTGCAGGGTACATTGCCCTGCGAGACTTGCCGCGCGACATACCATTGGCCCGGGGGAAGGACGAAAATGTCGTCAGGCAAGGAAACGCCGGCTTGGCTTGCCGGGACCTTGACGATTTCCTGTCCGACGCAAGGCGCTGCCAAGA
>Ga0310810_10000294_pt1 | contig 52136 bp, 69 predicted proteins | sample NCmetagenome_FD_207641 | JGI IMG/M metagenome (GOLD analysis project Ga0310810, IMG submission 207641) | Soil microbial communities from experimental microcosm in Duke University, North Carolina, United States - NC | ecosystem: Engineered > Artificial ecosystem > Soil microcosm > Unclassified ...
GAGATAGTTGTAGGGGGGCATTGTCTACCCCCCCCCCGATTTTTTCCGGACTTAGCAGGCAGGGTGTTGTACTCCGCTCCTTCGTCCGCGCCGAACTTGTGTTGTCTGGCATCCCCGTTGCAGATGAAATCGAACATTTGCTCTAACTCGTATTTCGCCTGCTCGTAGGTCGTGTAGTGGGCCAGATGCTTGGTGTTCTTCGCCCCGGAGAGCGCCACTATCTGCCAACTGCTTATAGCGCTCTCCGGGGCGTCTGCCAGATCGGCGGTGGACATCATGGGTTCGATGTCGAAGCCGCTGTACTTGGAGATGTCAATGAACCCGCTGCGCTCCTGGTTGCGGAGGTACTTCCCCTCGTATTGCATCGAAGCCATTCAAGGGGTCTCCTACTCCCCCTGAAAGGGGTCAACCTCAATTGCCGGAGCAGGAGCAGCCTTGGCAAAAGCGCTCGCGTTGAGACGGTCGTAGGCTTCCGCGTAATCGGCGGCGGTGGAGTTCTTCGGATCGGGCGCGTCGCCGTTGGGGTACAGGAGAGCTTTGAGTTCGGCGAAGTCCTCTTTGGTCTTGTAGCCGCGTTTGTTGGCTTCCCCCTTGAACGCATCCACCCACTTCTGCATTTCCGCCCGTTGTAATGTGGCTTCCGCTTCCCGCGCGGCAATCGCCTCCGCATCCGCCGCGGACGTTTCCGCCTCTGGCGGGGTGACCAGTTCCAGCGGCGCGGCGGACTGTTGCGGGACGTAACCCGTCGCCGGTTCCAGCGGCTCGAAGTTGATGGCCTCCTCCGGCGTGTAAATCCCGATGATCACACCCGGCAGGACAGCCCGGACGCCTTCACTGACAACACGCGCGGCGAGCATCTGACCGGGATGCTTGCGCCAGGTGTCCTTGTTCGTCAGTCCCGCGCGGGTCGCTCTCGCCATGTCCCAGACGATGGTCACGCGCCCGCCCGCCGGATGGTCAAAGGTGGCGGCGGCACGCTGGTCGGTGCGCTCTTCCCACTGCACGCGCCCGCCGGCTGCCTGGAATTCGGCGAGCATGGCATCAGCCTTCATCGTGGGCCGGTTGTTGATAACGTGGTATCGCTCCATGGCCGCCATCGGGTGAAGCCCTTTGGCTTGGCAGAGGAGCATCAGGGCGAAGGCTTGGGCCTCGGTCTTTATCTCGCCGAACAGACGGCTTTCCACCGCCACTTGCGCCATGCGCTCCACTGCCTGCACGGTATGGAGCGCGGCGGCAGTCAGTTGGTTGTTGGTAGCGGCAATCAGTTCCATCCCGCCGGAAGTCTTTGTCGTCACAGTTAATGTCTCCTGAAAAGTTCGTCTAATCGAAACGCAATGGCAAGCATCGCCGCGCAGAGGATGGTAGGAACCATGGGGTGGCTTGCTTCCGCCGTCCCCACGAGAAACAGACCGAGAATCATCACCCACATCCAACGCAGGTCCTCGGTCATCGGCCTATCCTCCGGCGGTCACCAATGGTTTCCGCGGTCTCGTCGTAGGCTGGCGCGTACTCGTCATCAAAAGGAAGCTGCAACGCCCCTGGGTTGTCGGCATTGCCCACCAGGACCTTGGCGGCGAGTTCTTGCGCCTTGGGGACGCGCCATCCCTTCTCTGCCGGACTCCATACCCCGCCCAGAGCTTTCAGTTGGTCCTTAACGGGGTAGGTGTCGCCGGTTATCAGCACGGTCGCTGCCGCCTGCGGGGAGTTGCGCTCCTGCTCGGCGATGATGGTCCGGGCGCGGGCGATGGCGTTATACCAACTCTGCCGGTCATTCAGGCGGTGGGTCTCGTATATCTCCGTCTGAAGATCCCGCGGGACAAGTCGCCAATGCGCAGGACAGAACGCCAGATGCTTGCTGATCTGCGCGGTGCAGGTGGTCATCAGGCATTCGTGGGTGTCAGGCATGACCGTCCTCCCCTCTCGCCTTTGCAAGCGCCGCACGGGCTCGCGACAGCGTTTCGATACAGGCCCGTTCGGTATTGGGAAAACCTTGGAAGTGGTAGAAACCCAAAATGTGGGCCAATAAGCCTGTCGCGTTATCTAGTGCTGCGTATATTTCCGGTGAAGCCCCAATTATCGCCCGGTCTGCCGCGTTCTTGATACCACCGCCATAACAACTCAGAACCCATTCACCGGCAGGGCTGGTCAATCGGATAGTGTCGTAACTCTGGCTCCATTCCCAGGGTCCTGGTGTGAAAGCCGGTTCGTGGGAGGAAGTCTGACTTTTGGCAGGAATGGATACCATGCCATCGGTGGCAGTCCGCCCCTTGTGGGATTCGGGTAGGGTTGGCATTAGCGATAACCCTCCTTGCGGAAATTGATAGCGGACTGCGCCGCGTGCTGTTCGGTACGAGCAACGCGGCAGGCTTTGCGCGCGTCCTGCAACTGCCCGGTCAGGCTGGTGACATCCTCCTCCGCGCGGCGGCGCTGGTGCTTCTCGGTCATCAGTTCCCGGCGGAGGCCGTCGCGCTCTCCAGCCAGGGCGAGAATCTGCCCGTCCTTCTGCGCGAGTTGCTTGCGCAGGTGGGTTATCTCGTCTTCGGGGTCATACAGCGCTGGCATGGCGGGCCTCCTCTTCAGCAGGAGTAACCCCGCCGTAGGCTTTCCCGCAGAACGGACAAAACTCTGCTACAATCAGCGGAGGGGTGGGCGTGAACAGGGACGGCCCTGTCGGATAGGTGTTGATAACAACCCGTTGCGGACTTTCGCCGAGGGTAAACGTCGCGTCAATCCGGCGGAGGCTGTCTTTCAGGCGGGCGTTGTGCTGTTTGATGCAGTCACACATTAGCGGCCTCCAATTCCAGGGCTTGCGCGAGAGTGAGCGGGAAACTCGGCAGTTGAAGGGTGCGCAAGAGCGACGCATGGTAGCGGTCAATGGCGGTGATCGCCTGGACAACCGCCTGCCGCTTTGCCCGCCGTCCCCGGCAGGTTGCGGTCTCGCCCCGCTTGCCCGTCGCCGGGTACTGGGTGTCGAACCATACCGCCTGCCACCCGCCGCGTTGACCGGACGGGCGCAGGCGAATCGTAAAGCCGCGGTAGGGGCGCTCCATAGCCTCCGCGACTTTGGAGAAGGATGCTGTCATGCTGTCCCTCCCCACAGAATCTGTGGTAAACTGTTCATTGTTAGCACGAACCTTTCTTAGGCGCTCCGCTGGGTGGCACCCCGGCGGGGCGTTTTTGTTTGTGTGCCAGGGCAGGACTGCAATCCCGCCCCGGCGTTTGACCGGGTGTTCCCCGGTCGTTTGGGTTTCCCGCCGCGTGAACCGGTGAAAACCACAATCGAACAACTGAGGAGAGCCGCGAGCCGCAGGGCCATCGTGTAGTTCCGAACGGGGTAGCCCTGATCGTAATGGCGGACGGTGGAAACAGCGCGCCGTATCCGGGCCGCCAGTCTCACCAGTCCCTCCGGGCCGCCGTAGCCCGCCGCCTCGCGAGCCACCCGAAACGCCGAAGGTTTTTTCGTATCCGCCACTGCTGACTGTCTCCTGAAAGTGTTAGCAACCCGCCCGCACCGGCTACCGGCAAAGCCTCGGAAAGAGATGGCGCTGAGTACGCGAGCGGGTTGCTGATCCAATATTAACTCATAGTTAATATCGTGTCAAGTAGAAAATTAACTATGACTGAACACTTTCGACTTTCCCTGCTTGCCGCCGGGTTTCCTTTGCAGCTTCGGAGACAGTCTGAAGGTCGCACCCTATAATGTCGGCGTAGGCCTGAAGAGTGGTGAGGCGGGTGGAGCCGTCCCTCTCAATCTTGTACAAAGCGGTGTACGAGATATTGAGACGCCTGGAAAGATCGACAGGCGTAACCCCTTTGCTTTTGCGTAACTCTTTCAGCGTCATATTCATAAGTTTATATTAACCCATAATGAATATTGATGCAATGCGGGTTTCACCACATGTTCATTCAAAATTACAATTGCAGTAGTAACTAAAAGTTAATACAATGTGTATAACGTTGCGGAAAGGAAGTACGCCCGGATATGTTGACGCTTTCTCGGCCCGCTCCAGTTGTAGGTTTAGAGAGGATTCCGCCCTTTATGGCGACCTCGTTCGGTCAATGGCTTAAAGAGCAGTTGGAGCGACGCGGACTGTCTCAAAGGCAGTTAGCACTCGCTGTAAATAAAACACCTTCACATATATCGCAGGTCATAAATGACCGCGGCGGATTGTCACCTGACCTGGTGAACGAAATCGCCGATGTATTGGAAGTGCCACGCAAAGCAGCTTTGCAAGCGTGGATAGATTCGCAGTCTGGCGAAGGCGAAGAACTCACCCGCGAGCCAGTTGACCCGGATCTGGCGAGAATCAACGAGTTGTGGCGCGACGGCAAGATTTCCGAGCGAGACAAGAAAGTGATGCTCTTGCTTGCCGCCCAGAACGAGGAAGACGAGCGGCAGGACTCCATCGGTAAGACTCCAAGCAATTAACTTTCACAGATAGATGTAGAGAAAAGCCGCACGCTAGATGTGGCAAACATGTGTTTTAACGGACAAGTCAGGAGACGCGGAAGGAATGGACCTGCCGCTACAGCGCAAAGCGAGAAAACCCCGCAGGAAAGAGAGACCGGGCAAAAACCCGCTAAAGGTGAGGGACCATGAACTTCAAGCGCAGTTTATCGCCAGAAGGCTTCGGGTTTTGGCTGAGGGCGAGATAGGCGACCCGGAAACCTGGCAGAGCCTCGCGCGTCGCCTCCGGGTGAGATACGTCCGGGCCGACTGCATGACAGGCATTTACTCCCGACCCGGATGGGATTCGTACCGAGCATCTATCGCAATTAGCATTTACGCCTCAGACGATCAAGAGTGCCGTTATGCTGTCCACGAATTAGCACACCATCTGACATATGAGTCTCAGGGGTACTTCTTCGCGGAGGAAACGATTGTGCATCGCTATGACGATGAAAACGGAGGTATCGGGCATCGCATTGCCTGCCGGGTGGAAAGGTTGGTGTTGGGTTGAAGCCGATGCAAGTGATAGGTGTGGCAATCGTCCTTTTGTTGGTCGCCTTGCTGTTTTTCAGCATTGGTAGACAATCTCAGATTTCCACACCCTCCGTCCAGGTGGCGGGGCGCCCACCGGTACCAGCTTCTGCTACGCCTCCGCCATTTCAACCCAATAGAAACACACAGGCTGTCCGAGCATATTTAACAGCCGCTCTGGTACTACTCGATGGCGTTGAAGACAGCATCAATGCGTTGGAGAGAACGACAGCAGAAGGTCGGCAGAATATCGCGATGTTTCAAAATCCCGAATACAAAAATTCATGGGCAGTCAAAGCAGCTTTGTCTTGCACAGTTATTAAAAATTTCGGAAAAACGACATTTGAAATCACAGATGTCCCCCCGGAATGCTATGACATGCACCGCCTCTTGGTTTCCATCGGTCGCAAATCGGTGGTGTTCGCGGAAATATTTGTCGGCGACGTTTTATTTATTCTAACCCAAGGCTCGCAACAGGTAGCTAATGATGCAATGGAATTGCGGGCTGAAATCCAACGGTTTCGCCAATACGCAGGACGGCAGGTGACACAATGAACCTCGTCTATACCATCTTTCTAACCGCCGGGTGGACCTGGTTCGCCATGGCGCTGACCTGTCCCCGCTCCATCGCTCGCCGCCAGTTGGGGGATCTGGGAGGATATGCCATGCGGTTGTTGGGACTCAACAAACAACCCTAAAACCCAGGGGAGGCTTTTTATATCTCCTCCCCACGTCTAAAAACCGCCGTTTTCGTAGCGGGTCTAAGGGTCTCCACCTCTCAAAACGAGAGGGAAACGCCGCTCCTTGCTTTCAAGGAGGAGATCACGGGTTCGAATCCCGTCCGGGCTATAACTTGATTGATAACTGCAATTATTAATCAATGTTGACAAGGAAAAAGACCCTCCCCGCCGCGTGAACGGTGCCTGAAATCCTATTTGGAGGCACTGTTTTGAATCTTACATCTCCTCCTCAGGGTCAAACCGTGGCCCGGAGAATCGTCCAAAAACGGCGTGTCGCCGCGCCAACTTCCAAGCCCGCCATTATCGCCGAACGCCGCGACTTCCTGCTGGCGGCGCGCGTCCCCTTCCTCGTCCGGTCGTGGGCGGTGGATATGGAATCCGCGAACCGCTCCGATCGCTACATTGGCAATGTCACCGAGATCCTGGAAAAGTGGATTTGGTGGGCAGGGCATAATCAGTGCGAGCGTTTCGACACCAACAGTCTGCGCGGGTTCCTGCGCTACGTCCAGACCGGTCACCAGTTGCCGGAGGGTCGCTGGGGCGAACCGGGGCAGACGCGGCAGGATCATCTGGGGAAACCTGGCTATCCCATCAACCAGCGATACTCTCCCGTGGCGGACAGCACCGTTCTGGACTACTACCGCCGTATCCGCGGGTGGTGTTCCTGGCTCGTCAAACAGGACTATCTGGAATACTCACCGATTGATCGCGTAACCCAACCCCTGGCCCGCTCTAAGCCTCAGTTCAATGTCTTCTCGGAGGATGAGGTACGCAGGATGGAGGCGGCGGCCCGGAAGAGTAAAACCGCCGCGCGGGACACCGCGCTGGTGCTGTTCCTGGTGGACACCGGCCTGCGGGCGGAGGAAGTAACCACCCTCACCTGGAGCCAGGTCAATATGGACAAGGACGAAGCGACATTCCAGGGGAAGGGCGACAAGACGCGCACTGTCTGGTGGAGTCGGGAGGTGGGGAGAGCGCTGTATGCCTGGAGGTCTGAGTGGGAACTGCCGGAGGGAACCAACGGCCCGGTCTTCCCCTCCCTCGCGAATCGGGCGCACGGGGGCACCATGGACCGCGGCGGCCTGAGGCATCTCCTGGCCCGTCTGGGGCGTGTTGCAAAGGTGGAGAGGTGCAACCCTCACACGTTCCGCCACACCTGTGCAACGATGCGCGCGCTGTCTGGCATGGAGCCGTTCGTCTTGAAGGAGTTCCTGGGACACGAGAGCATTGAGACGACCATGAAGTACATCAAGTTCGTTAGGGCCGATCTGTCGGCGAGCAGCAGGAAGCACAGCCCGGTGGCGATGCTAAGGCGGAAACGGTAGTTGAGAGGATGGGGATTATTCGGCGCCGAATAATCCCGCCTAACACAGGCGGCATAGCCCGGTGGGATCATTATACAATAGGGAAAAGTGACTGGTGCCCGGAACAAAATTTGGAAACGGGAATCAAATATTCCAATCACTGAACTCTGCCACAACCTTTCTCCAGGGTCTCACCCAGTTCAGCCCGTTATTTTCGTCTTCATCCATACGGATTTTTCTGGTAATCAGCCGCGTCCACTTTTCTTCGGCGTGCAAAAGCAACGTTTGAACATCCAGCCCCTCGTTTACAATTCGATTCTCGATTTGTGCAAACCAGTACAAATATTGGCACCAGCCTAGCCGAACCCAGCTGGGGCGTTGTTTCCCAATTGGTGGCGGGTTCGAAATTAGACTTAGAATAACCGGCGAATACGGATTATCGCCTAAATCGCCAAGCAAACGTTGCCTGGAAAGACGCAACACATCCGGTTCACGCAGAAAGGCCAAAAGTGATTCTTCGGTCCAATACGGTTTCATCCCTTTTGATTTTCCGCCACCGGTGTACCGTTTTGGATCATAACGCCTTGACGTCCAATGCTTACCTGTTGCACAAACGCTGGCCCCTGCGTACTTCCATAGCACAATGTCGGATGACGTGCGGCTAACGATCACACGGAATCCGGCGCCCTCAAGGAGACTGATTAACTTCATCACGCCCAGTAGGTCATCGCTCTGATTCAGTTCGCGTCGTGAAGGCGTATTACCCACGAGAACTAGATATATTTCTTTTGAATCCGTGCGCGACAGTATAGACGCAATTTGCTCCGATCTACCGCCCTGCGCAATATCAGGTAAACTAATGACCGCTGTTTGAATCACCTGAACATGGGAGCCTGATAGCTGGTTCGTTAAGAACCCACAGATGAAGACCGATAAGTCGTAAAAACTATCGTGGTAATGTTTTGGCACATCTATAGGCGAACAGACTTTGTTGATGCCAAGGTTCAGGCATAAGTCAGCCAATCGCTGGCTTAATTGGTACCACCAAGTCTCGCTCCCTCGGTCACCACTTTCAAGTGCTGGTGGGAAATACGGCCATTGAGGTAAGTAACCGCTACGATTACCAGGACAATACAGTTCAGGGTCAAAAATCAAGTCAAAATCAGGTTTGCCATATAACTGACTGATGTCTTTCTCGATTTCTTCCCGCTCGCCATTAAAAGGGCTGAGGATTGCTCCTTTGAATTGGGCCAAGTGAGGTTCTTGTATGAGGCTCAAACTCTGGTGGCCCATCTGATAGTACACAGCCATTGTGCGACATCCTTTGACGGTAAAGTTACATCAACAATGAGAGGTTTCATTTCCAATCATTTAACAGTTCATGTGGTCGCGTGTATCGCCGAACAGGCCACGAGGCAACCATTTTATAGAGAACCTTCAAATTTGAGGCGGAACAGGCGTTCGCAAAACGACGGGATACGACATGCTTCGATCCGACTTTTCTTACAACATCGTCTTGTGTATCATTCGGCTCGCTATAAGGGTGAAAACCGAATATACAAAACGAAAATAGAACCCCCAACGCGAACTGGTCGGTTCTCCAGTCGATCATGCTTGTGTCATTGTTGAGTTGTTCTGGTGCTGAGTAGAACGCAGTACCTGGCCCCCTCGATTGCCCTGAAGCGGTCAGCGAGTACTGGGACAAATCGCGCACAAGACCAAAGTCTACAATAACTGGGGTGATGTTATCAGGACGGAACATTACATTTTCCGGTTTTAGATCCCGATGAACAATCTTCTTTTCAGCCATCTGAGCTATCGCCGGAATAAGTTGGTGACCAAGAGCTAGAAGTTCATCTCGCGTCATCAAGCTGCGGCGTAGTCGAGCTGTGAGTGTCCCACCCGATAAAAACTCCTCTATCAGATAGAGGTACGATTGGCCGCTATAGTCGAACACTCCAGACGAATGCAACCGAGCAAGGTTATCATGGGCGCAAAGCGCCATTGCTGCAATCTCCCGATCAGTTCTCTCTGACCTTGATTTCGTTGGATCAAAGATTTTCAAGGCGAAAGACTCACCTTGAGCGTCCTTAATATGGAACGTTTCTTTGTATGCTCCTGCTGCTTTATAGCCGAGGAATTGAAACTGGAGACTACGACAAACCTCTGTTGCAACCTGCTCGAATTGTGGCATTCTGAGTGTCTCCTGACGAGAAAAACTTTGCTTCGTCCGACAACCAAGGCTGAAGTGGTTCTACCAGCGGCGCTTCATAAAGAACAACCACCTTATCGTCTTTAATGAAACAGATGCCCACTTCCCGGACTTCGAATTCCCACACGAAGCGAAATGCGGCGACGGCAATATTTTCAGGCACGACTATGTATGACCGATGGGCAAAACAGGTGTTGCGGTAAGCCTGTTGGAGCGCCTTGCGCCATTTGGTCAGTTTCGCTTCAAAGGCAATAACGGTATCATCATCGGCCACGACGACCACATCGGTACGACCGTTGGTATGGTCGAACTGCTCGGAAATACTAACAGTACTCCACTCTGCAGGAAACTGGTTCAAACATCCTATAAAATCATCTACTAGCGCTTGTTCGTTATTATACGCCATATTCGTCCCCCCGCGCTCAACATTCGACTACGTTGTACAACCGAATCGGTCTCGTGTCTAGGAAATCTATATATTCGTTGGGTTGGCTAAAATCTGGGGATGCAATAATCTTGCCCACAGTGGAGCGCTGTATATATCGACCAGTCCGACCACGCCTAGTAGACTGGTAAGGGTGCTGGTAGACGCCCAACACGCCCTTTTCCGCTTTTCCAGTATCCTACTAGTGGCTAACCAATTACCAATCTTCCTCCATATAGATGGTGAGAAAGGACCACTAATTTGGAATCTCAGTTTTATCCGGCTGGCAAAGCAACTCCAGAATCTGATGTACCACAATTCGTAAAGCAATGGGTCAAAGACCACCCAAACATCTACAAACTCTCTATCGATCAACAGTGGCGCCGCTTTGAACAGGGAGAAAACAAGAACTTAACCCCTCATGCCATCATGGAGGCTGGTTACATTCAGGAAGGCAGTTCCTGGGTGGCATTAGGGGAAATGCCTGGTACATTCAAGGGTAGCGGAGAAATCGTTTCCCTCGAGCGCATAGATGATGGCGCCACCATCTATTATGTGGGTCAAGCTCCGCAACGCGGTTTCATTCTCTGGTGCGAGATAAACCAGAGTTAGTTAAACCATAGGGGGTTGGAGTTTAATCCGCACGGAATAATTCCCACCCTAACACCGGCGGTAATTACAGGCGGGCCGCTCGCTCAAACTCTCCGCGCATTCCATTACCATCAAATAACCCCGGCCCTCAATGTAATAGAGATTGGACAGCAGACCGCCCCCGCACTGGGGGCACACCCCGCGAATCCATTTCGGGTCGGATAGTTTCACCGCCTGAAGTTGCTTGGTCTCCGCCTCTTCCAGCGACCGCGCGTAAATCGGCCCCTTCGCCATCGTGATAACTCCTGCAAACCCGTTTGCTACAGTTTACAGTTTTGCAATCCGCCAAAGCAAACTTTTGTTTTCTTTTGTGTCGGTTTCGCGGTAGAATTTGGGCAGGGAGAAAATCACGATGTGCCTCATGCAACCACGGGAGGAAGGCAGGCGGATGTCGAGAGTGCCAGACGATGGCGTCTACACGATAGCCCATCTGCGGAACGCGCTGGAGCGTGACGAGTGGGACATCCCGCAATACTGCCCGGAGGATGGCTATGGCCCGGAGGGGAACAACTTCGCCGTCTCCCCGATGGTGGACCGGGAAGAGCGGGAGTGGCAGGGAGTGCCTGTCATAGGAGCCAAAAGGTGAGCCGTCTGGTTAATCTGCCGGTCGAGGTTGAGGTCAATGCGGCGGGGGAACCCGTAGCCGTTCATGTACCTGGAAACCCGGAGCCTATCCCCGTGGACGACCTGGGCGAGCATTACGTTATGTGGGTAGGCGTCCTGCGGGGCGAACCACAGCGGGAAGTCTTCCAGGCGAAGTTCGGCGGCGCAATCGGCGAGCTGCACTGCCTGCGCAAGCATGGCGATAGGTCGAAACCCGGCGATTGGGTTATTCACCGCGGGATGGACTGACCCGTAATAGTACAATAGTTCTCCTTGACTGTTGCACACCCTTCAATTATCCTTGCATTCTCCGATAATTCGGGAGGGCCGAGGAGGAACCTTGTGGCGTGCGAACCAATGTGCTGTATTACGGCGATAACCTGCATGTTCTGCGGGAGCGTATCCCCAATGACTCGGTAGACCTGATTTATCTGGACCCGCCGTTTTCGTCGGCCCGCGATTACTTTGTCATCTTTAAGGATAGGACGGGTAAGGCAAGCGAGGCGCAGTCCGAGGCGTTCGGCGACACATGGGTGTGGGGTGAAGAGGCGGAGGCCGCGTACCGGGAACTCTGTGTCGGTTCGACCCATCACCGGGTTAATCCAGACCTTGCCGTTACCATACAAGCGTTCCGAACCTTCCTGCGCGAGTCGCCGATGATGGCCTATCTGGTCAGCATGGCGATACGACTTCACGAGATGAAACGGGTTCTCAAACCGAACGGGAGCCTTTACCTGCACTGCGACTCGACCGCCAGTCACTACCTGAAGGTGCTGCTCGACACCATCTTTACCCCCCAATGGTTTCGGAACGAAATCATATGGAAGCGCACTTCGGCGCACAACGATACCGCGCAGGGAACCAAAAGATACGGACGCAACCACGACGTTATACTCTTCTACGCCGGGCCAGGAGCGACGTGGAATCCGCAATATATGCCCTATGACGAGGAGTATGTGCGCTCTTTCTACAAGCACAAGGATCCGGACGGGCGGCTTTACCGCCTTTCTGACATGACCGGACCGGGTGGGGCATCGAAGGGCAACCCGTATTATGAGGTCATGGGAGTCTCCCGATACTGGCGCTTCAGCCGCGAGAGGATGGAGCAACTTATCAGCGCAGGGCGGGTAGTGCAGACCAAGCCGGGGAGTGTGCCGCAACAGAAACGCTATCTGGACGAGATGCCCGGCGTTGCCGTTCAGGCTGTTTGGGATGACATCAAGCCCATCGGGGCGCAGGCCGCCGAACGGTTAGGTTACCCGACCCAGAAACCGCTCGCCCTGCTCGAGCGGATTATCCGCTGCAGCAGTAACCCTGGCGATGTCGTGATGGATACGTACTGCGGTTGCGGGACGACGGTCATGGCGGCGCATGGTCTTGCGCGACAGTGGGTAGGAATAGACATAACTGCCGTCGCTACCTGCATTATCAAAGCGCGGTTGGAACAAACGTTTGGGGACCTTGCGGGGAAGGTGGAAGTCATCGGACTGCCGATGGATTTGGAAGGCGCGCGCACTCTCTTTGAGGCTGACTCACACCAGTTCCAGATATGGGCTTGTACGCTCATCGGCGCTTACCCGAACCAGAAGAAGGGCGCGGACAAAGGCATTGATGGATGGATGCCGATAGCGGATATGAACGATCACCCTCACAGGTGCGTTGTCCAAGTCAAAGGCGGGAAACCAACCCTCAGTCAAATTCGCGACTTCTGCCATGTAGTGACGCGCGAGAAGGCCGCCATCGGGTTCTTCGTGACGCTCGGCGATATAACGCCCGCCATGAAGACGGAGGCCGTCGCGGAAGGATTCTGGGACGCGGGACGCGGGCAGACCTATCCGAAGGTGCAGCTACTCTCCGTCGCGGAACTGATGACCGGACTGGCGAGGCCAAAGATGCCCACCCAGGAGAAGCGCTCCATCCTGGGCTATATGGCGAACCGACAGGAAAACAAAGGGCTTCAGCCAACGCTGGAGTTGGACTGACCTACTCTCGCCCCGCTGGCCCATGCACTTCCAGCGAGACGCGCAAACGTAGATAACTAATCGCCTCCGCCAAATCGGTTCCCTGGCTCTCCCCTGGCTGAAGCGGGACATACGGCGGCAGAACGCGCCCGCGAGAGGCGTCCACGCGCTCGGCAACCTCCTGCGCCTGCTCTAGAAGGCGAAGCAACAGGCGGGTGTCGGACGTGTCAAGCTGGTCTATCGAAAGGGGTTCCGGGTCCGGCAGCGCGTCCGGTTGGATGCCCTGCCCCTGCATCCCCTGGATCGCCGCCGCCACCTCATCCCCGGCAACCGTCAGCGCCTGTTCCGCCTCCGCCGTCAGCGTTCGGCCCTTCTTCGCCAGACCGCGCGCCCAGCGAGCGTACTTGAGCGCCTTAACGCAATGACCCAGAGCGCGCGATAGCTCCGTCCTGCTTTCCGCTGTGGTTGTCATTCCGCCGCCTTCTTCTTTCTGCCGCCGCCTCGATTGCCGCCACCGTGACCAGCGGGAGACCATGCTAGGGCAACCGATTCCGGCACGAACATTCTGCCGAATCGGGCTACCCCGGTTAGCCGTCCGTCTTTTATCGCCTTGTGGATGGTTGGCAGCGTTACGCCCCGCTCTGCCGCAAGGTCCGTCGCCAGGACGTACCGCTCGCCATCTATCTCCGTTGTATCCATAGAAACAAGTTTATCACGATAAAAATACATCCGTCAATAGGTTGACAAAACAAGTTTATAATGATATACTTGATTCATGCAACGAACCATTGAACCCTCCGAACAAGCCCTGATGATTGCCGCCCGAAATGGCGAGCGCGATTACTTCAACTACGAAATCGAGGATTGGGGGCATGACGGCTATATGGTCTCCCACAAGAAGGACAAGGGTCGCGCCTACTTCGTTGACCTCTCGGACGCTTCCTGCCAGTGTCCCGCTTTTGAGAAGATGGGCATATGCAAGCATCTGTGGATTGTGGGAGAAACCCTGCGGATTGATGAGATGGCGAATGAATCCGACCTGAACTGGGAAGCGATTCCCGGCGAGTATGCAAGCCCGGATTACCGGAGATTTTAGAAAGGATAGGGGGAGGCAACCACCTCCCCCCAAGGACCTCAACCAATGAGACTATCACCCCCAAAATTCAACCGATGGCTACACCCATTCGATGACCGCAACGACTCCACCGGGCTTGTGGAGGAACAGACGGAGGAGGAAATCGAAGCGGAACGCGCCGAAGCGGACGCGATTTTGATAGCCGAAGGAGAGCGCGCCGGACGCGAAGCGAAGGAGCGGGGAGGCATTATCCAACCCTCCCGAATTGACCCGAATGACCCATTCATGGGGTGCTAATCGCAGACAGGGGGAGGAATCCCGCCTCCCCCAATGACCTGATAGCGAGAATCGCAATCTAAAGCAATGAACAACATTCTTACCACCATCAACACCGAAGCCATTGAGACACCGACCCCGGCCCAGCGCCTGACCGTAGACACCGGCTATAGTTCCCAATGCGGAACCTGTAAAACCGAATTCTATTTGACCCGCCCCGAATGGGATGCTGTCTGGAACGGCGGCAACGATGTACCCTGTCCGGTCTGCGAGGGCGGCGAACCGCTTCCCATGACCGAGGAGGAGACAGCCTTCCCCTACCGCCAGCAGTAGACCCCTACCCCCTACCCCATTGTCAGGGGAGGGGGGTACCCCGAAAGGATAATCCCAAATGCAAAATATGGACACCCAAATATCGCATTCCGAAGCCAGCGCGGAAACGACCGAGGCCAAACAGCCCTTTATCATTGACTCCCCGGAAGCCGCCGAATGGGTTCTGGAACTGTTCGCGCGCAACCGAGAGGAACGCGCCCGAAAGGAGGCCCAGATGCTCCGGAGGCTTGAGGAACTGGATGCTGACTACAATTCCCTGCTCGGAAAGTTCGGGCCGCAACTGGAAGCATGGGGCAAAGAGGAAGCCGCGCGGCGGCGCAGAAAAACCGTAACTCTGGACAATGGCACGATTACCTTCCGCCATCAGGACGCGCGCCTGGAGATAGACAGCCCATCGGATGCGATGACCACCGCCCGGCTCGTCTGTCCTGCCGCGTTTGTTTCGGAGACGAAAACGGTGGAGAAGTTCGATAAGGCCGCTTTCCTTGCCTACGCGCAAGAGAGGCTGAATACGGAAGGGGAACTGATACCGGGCATCAAGCGCGTGCCGGAAGGAGACGCCTTTTCCATCAAAATCGGAGCGGCGAAACTGAAGAAGGGTAAGGCCCTGGAGCAGGAAGAAGGAGAGGAGGAATGAACGAACTGCTCATTACCCCGGATGGTTTCCGAATCATCCGGGGGCATATCACCGGCTATGAACTGATGAAGCCGGGGTGGAAGCCAAAGCCGACTTCCACGCAGAAACCCGGAAAGCGGGCTATCGTGGTCTGGATTTCCTCCGATGATGGGGGACGCCCGTTTGATGTGCCAACCACCCAGGCGGACAATGTGATGGCTCTGCTGGACCTGTTCGTCACCACCGGCGCGCCGCCGAAACTGGACCTGAGAAAAGCCATCCCCGCGCTTGAGGCGGGCGACATCTACATCGCGCAGGATGCGGACGAATACAGAAAGTAAATGGCCCGAACAGACAAACGAAAACGCCCCGGTTCTCTCAAGTTGAGAGAACCGGGGCGTTGGGGCCATGATTGCCTATTAGTCGCACTACGCCGGGAAATAGTTCCGCCTTATAGCCGCTGCGCCTTACTGCCCGTCTCCTGCAGGCGCTTTTCCAGTCGGTCAAAATACTCTGACTTGTCCCGGTCCAGTTTCTCCCCCATCATCCGGCGCGCGAAGTCGTCGGCGAACTCCTCATAGGACCAGTTGCGCGACTGCCAGGACAGCCACTCCTCTGCGGTTAAGAGCCAGTGCCAGACGGCATGACCGTACTCGTGCAGGGCAAGACGAACCCGGTCGGGCTGGCTTATGTCCTGAAGGATGAGATGGATAACGCCGTCTATACCGGCGTCGCCTTCCCCGCCTTTCGGCGCGTAAAACATCCCGATGCGCGACTTCGCCCACTTCTTCGGGTCGTTGCCGCGTTTCTGGAAGGCAATCTTCCCGGCCTCCCAGGTGAGCGCCAGGACGCGAATCCTGCGGTCTATTATCTGGTAGGGTTGCCGAACGAATCCCCGAATGGCGGCGATGGCTTCGGCCTCCCGATTCCACGCTTCCGCGTTCGGATCCGGCTCCTGAATCAGGTGGATGAACTCCGAACCGGGGAGGGAATTGGGTATTGGGATGTCCTTCGGCTTGCCGATTCCAACGAGCCGAAGGATCGGACCGAACAATTCAGTTAGCCAACTCACTTATCGCCTCCTTCCGCTGGCACCCAATACCCGTTACTATCGAGTTTGAGGGTGTCCCGATGGCCCGCGGGCGGTTTCCAGGATTCGCCGCTTGCCTTATCTTCAGGCGTCCACTCTTCCAGCGTCCCGTAAACGTGCCATCCGCAGGCCGGGTCATCGTGGAAGAGGGAGGGGTTGACTTCGCCGCTGTCGCTAATGGTGTGCTCGTCAAGGCCCATCGGCAGACCGCAGACGCACCGGATAAAAAGACTCCCGCTCTGGTCGCGGCCCCAAGCGGGAGAGGGTGGGACGTTGCGCTTGCGAACGTCCGTCTTAGGAATGGATACCCTGCTCACTTCTCGCCGCCTTTCGTCGTCACCCGCGCCACCTTCGCCGCGCTATCCGGCGCAACCGAGACGCCGACCGCCTCACAGAGCGCGCGAACCGGGGCATAAAGGCGGCCCTCAATGAGTACCGGGCTATCAATCGGCTTGCCATCCACTTCCAGACGCCACTCCTGCGCGGGCTTCGGCGGTTCGGGGAGTATCGGGATGCCATCCGTCATATGTTGGCGCAACTGCGCGATGGTTAGCCCGGTGGGGAACTCAAAATGCGGCTTGTCCACTAATCCGCCCTTCCAGTCTCCTCCCCAATCCAACCCCATCTTTTTGCCGATAGTCCCCGCTTTGTCATAGAGAGGCGAATCCTCCAGGTAGTCTGTCCCCTGGAAAATCCCGATGTCCGCCGCAATGCCGTAATTGTGGCGACTTTGACCGCCTTTCGCGTTCGTGACTTTATCCCCTGGCTTTGTCCGGCCAATCGCGAAAAGCGCGTCCTGCTCGGCCCAGGTGCGCGAGCCGCTGATAATCCGCGCATCTATCCCGGCGTCCTGAAGCGCGCCGATGAAGTCGCGGAATCTCCCTTGCGCGGCAGGCAGGAGGGTGGCTATATTGCGCTCTGTGCGCTCGTCGAAGGTTCGCATTATTCACCATTCTTTCTTGTCAAAAGACAGCCACCGCACTGCATTAACCAGACAACAAAACGGATAGAAATCCAGACAGAAGTGAGTTTTCTGCCGGGAAATGTCTCCGCGTTTTTCAGTCACGGTGCAGTGGATATTGTTGCCGCTTCTGAACACGGTCAGGTATCGCGTCTGACGCCCCGACTTCTTGCCAAATTCAACGGAATCATCATCTTCAACGCGGGGAACGACTGGCGGAAGCGATGCGGCAGAAAAAGCCATATTAAAGAGGCTGACAACCCGTTCCGGTTCACCATTCGTCTCCGGGCAGTCGGCTGTACAAGTCGGTGATGGCGTCACTGTTACACCCCTTCCACGGACTTCTTAAAGCGGAACCAGTGCTTCACCCCCGCGAGCGTGAACTTGAAATCCACAATAACCCGCCGCTCGCCCTCGCCCATAATGTGGGAGGAGGTGTAGATGTCGTCCCGATCCACATCCACACCGTTCCATTTGATGATTTCGCGGTAGGACCAGTTGATAACAGCGGCGCGACCTTCCAGGGTATACATCGCTGTCTCCTGACCGGATTTCTTTTTGTAGGTCGCCTTCAGCGCGCCGCCGACGATGGTCACCTTGCCATCCTTGAAACGCTCGGCAGTCTCCTCGTCAATCTCACCGTCGCCTTCGTGGTGGTAGACCTGCCAGGGTCCCTGAATTTGTTTAATGGCGTCAATGATAGCCAGAGTTTTGAGCAGTTCGCCCATATTTATTTTCCTTCCTCAGAATCAACATTTGCCGGTGTATCGCGGGGCTTTTGCGCGTTGACCTGAGCGACCGCCGCGAATCCGGTAAGGACGCCGATAATCAGCACCCGCGCGAGAGTCCAACCCGGGACAAGGACGGACGGGTCCCTATCAATCGCCCGGAAGGACGCCAGAGCGCAGGCAACAAAAAGAGCGACGAGTTGAACTCGTCGCCCTGACAGTTTGAAAACCCGCTTGAGGTATCCGGTAATCGCGATGGTTATCGCCGCGATGCCCCCTACCTCAACCGGGTCTATCCAGTTGAGCATATTTGATTGTCTCCTCTAACTACGCGCCTTCCTTCGTGTCCTGCAACGGGAGCGGCAAGGATGGCTGACAGGGTTTCCCGATGCGCTCGCACTGAAACAGGCGCATCGAGAGCAGGTTTTCCGCCTCCCGAGCGCGAACCCTCTCCTTGTCCCTGTCCTCCCGCGCCTTGTCCAGTTGCTCCTGCAGTTGGTCGCACCGCTTGCGGCAGGTTTCCAGGTCCGTTCTGTCCTCCTGCCTGCGCGCCGCCTGCTCTTTGCGCTCCGCTTCCTCTATGTCCAGCTTGACCTTTCGCGCCGCCGATTTCGCCGCCCATAGTTCCGTTGGAAATTTGAGAAGAGCAACGACAATGGCGCTCGCCCCAACAAATATCCCGCTTCCGATAAGCGCTTTAAGTAGCGTGGGGTCCAACCCTGAATCACCCCTTTACTAACTGCAGCCCTGCTTCCTCATATTGCAGGCGGATCTCTTTTTCGACGTTGCGATTCTTGCAGATGAGATAGTAGAACCGCCATACCCCTCCGGCGCAGGCGATTGCCACAAGCACGTACTGCACCGTACCCGGCGTTAATACTCCGTTCGCGGCAAGCAAAAGGGCAAGGAAAAACCAGATGCCCGCCGCCATGAGTTGACCGCAGAGCCTTGCCCATAGCCACAGACGCGCCCTGCGCCGGTCGCTGTCCAGAATATGCGGCTCGCCTCCCATCAGAAGCGCGATGAACTGATACGAGAGCAAGCAGAAGCACATGACAAAGAGCGCGGGCCGGGGCAGATGCTGCTCAATCGTGACAAGAAACGGTGATTGCCCCATGAACCAGGGATTGACCGAGAGCGGCAATACCCAGGAAACCGCGTAGCCAATGGAGAGGAGTTCAACGGATTCTGGATGGATGACGCCGAACACGGCTTTAACGCGCGCCCAGAGTTTAGCGAGAAAGGCTTGAATGGTTGACAAGATAACACCTCCGAGGGTTCTTTCAGGTTTCGTGACTGTACCTGTATCGCTCTGAAGTGATTCCCGTTCTCGGTTTTTGCTGTATGCCGTCAATGCAATCTATCCTCCGGTAGATTTATTCGGCGCGGAATAATCGGGGTTTGGGTATCGGGGCGTCACGAATAAGTGACGCCGTCAATGCTCCGCACCGTCACAAGGCTCCCCCCTGTGTCCTTATAGAGCAGATAGATGTACCCATCTCTGGGAAACGCGGTCAGGGCATCGTCGTCCGCGCCAGATACTACTACTGTAGTTTCCGCTTCTATTTCCACCCCCTGCGGGTCCAATATGCGCGTGAGGATAGCCCCTGCCCCATCGTTACAAAAATGGTGTTCCACCCCTGTCGGTGTGACAGTCATTGTGGGTTTTTCTCCTGCCGCAAATATGGTGGTGGGCACGCTCCATGTACTCCCCTCATCTAATGTCTCGCGGCGAACAATCGCGCCGGAATCCTCATAAACGACGATAATGCGCCCATCATTTACCCCTTTTCCGTAGCGGACGCAGGGATGCCCGCCGCTGATACCGGTGGACCTATCCTGCCATCCGAACGGCAGGGTGGTGAGGAACCCGATAATGATGGCGTCCGTTCCGAGGATGTAGGACCGCACCGCGCGCATCATGCGGTTTGTGTCGGAGGAAGGCCACAGTATCTCGCCATGCACCCGCCACAGGAGCCACCACCGGAACCCGTCCCCGATTTTGTTGACAAGCCCGGTGGAGGGATAAGCGTCATCCATCCATGCCCGGACCCAGTTCGCCAGGAACCCGAGCGCGCGGGCATAGGGCGAACCGGTCTTATAGTACCCATCGCCGTCCGGTGTCCCTCTCCCTCTCTCGCCGTTGTCCGCGCCGCCGCTGGTAAGTTCCGTCAGGACGACTTCCTGCGTGCCTCCGAGCGCGCCCAGTACAGGCCCGAACGCCTGCCCGCGAACGACCATATCGAAATGAACCGGGGTATCCTCGGAATATGCCCCCGATCCGAAAATGTCTCCCGCGCCGGGATAGCCGTCAATGGCAACCGCAAGCGGATACGCGCGGAGGGTTGTCTCATTGCCTGCTCCCGCGACATCCTGGTCCAGATGGCTCCCGTCAAAACCCAACCCTTCCAGATAGGCATAGAACCCTGCCGTAGAGTTCTGGTGGTAGGCGGGGTCCAGATAGGTTGTCGTCCCGGGGCTGACAGTATCGTAAACATCCGCCGGTTGGTCAAACGGCGCGACGGCAAGGTCCGACATTACCCAGGAGGAGGGGTTATCTCCAACATCCACCGGCGCGGCGGGCGGGATAAACGAGAGTTCCGACGCGTCGTTTTTGAGCGTTACTGCCCGCGTGAGTAGGGTGTCGGTAATAAATTCCAGATCCGCGCCCGTGTAGATTTTCGAGTGATTCATCCGCTCGCCGCGAATCCACTCCACTTCGTAGGTACTGGAAACGGCAAGGTTCTTAACCGCCACCTGATTCAGCGTATCGGTTGGCAGAATGCCGGTGTAATCCAGCAGGGGGTAATGCTGGTCGTACCTATCGAACATCCGCTCCACCCAGACGCCGTCCGCGCCAGTCGTGGAAGCGTACTCCTCTCCCGTTATCGGGGAGAAGGCGTCATGCCCCAGGACGAGGGTAAAGGGCAGATTGTCCGCGCCAACAGAGCGAATGCGGATACCCACATGGCGCATCTCCACGCGGTCGGTGAGGAGTTTCAGGACGGCCGCGCGGTCGGTGTCCGCGCCTCCCGTCCCGGATGTCACGATTTGCAGCTTGCCCGAAACGATGCTGAGAGAGGTTATCGCGGCGGTCGCGCCCGGATACCATCCTTTCGCGGAATAGGGCAGGGTTCGGATGGCGTGCCAGGGGTCTTTGGCGTAGTATTTGTACTGCTCCTGGTAGACGCTGAACTGGTCCCACCCCGGCCCGCGAACGCAGAACCTGCCCACCTGCGGCTTGACGGCGGAGAAGCCGGTTGTAGTAAAACGGCACCCGAACTGCGAGGGAGGCAGGACGGACGAACTGCCGGAGTCGTGGCTGGTATTGGCCGCGCCCGAGCCGTTCGAGTTCCCGCCCGCGCTTGCCGCTCCCTCCCGATAGGAGAAGGCGAACTCCCCCGCCGCGCCGCGCGAGATCGGGAACGTTCCGCTGTCCGTATAGAGAGAGGAACTGATGCCCGCCGTCCACTCTATCTGACTGGAATCGGGGATAGAGGACCCGAAGGCAATAGCGTTCGCCCTGCCGACGTATTTCCATTTCACCGGGAAGAACGATGCCGATTGACTCCTCTTGACCGTCGTTGTGGAAGTGGTTGCGGACACCGAGGTTGCCGTTATGCTCCCGTTGGCGTTGCTCGCTGTCATGCCGGTAGGGGTCTGCGTGTACCCTCCCCCGTCCCAGGTCGCGTCCAGAGTCGCGGTAGAGGATTGCCCGTCGCTCACCTGGACATTGAGCCGGATAAAGGGCCAGTAGAGGTCATCCAGAACGCCTCCGGAATTGTACGCGACAATCGGTGTGGTCTCGTCATTCGCCCCGCATATCCAGCCGAACACGCCGCCCGGTTTCGTCGCCTCGAAATACTGCACCCGGTTAATGGGAAAGGTACCGCTGGTCACCGGTTCCAGTTCGTTATTGTCATAGCCGGAGGCGTAGCGCCGCCACTCGATTTCCGCCATGTCCGCCACAAACTCAAAGTCGCCGCCATGCGACCCGTCATAGGTAGCCGTCACGGTGAGAACGGAGCCGGGGTTAAACAGTCCAACATTATCGTTAGAGAGAAATCCGCTCGGGGTGCCGGGAGTGCCGATAACGGAAGCGTAATATCCTGTTATCCCATCCCATCCGGCATCGAAGGATTCCAGAACATCGCCCGTCGCCGCGTCCTTTATCTGGATAATACAGGCGGTGGTATTGCTCGCGTCATAGGTGTAGATGGGACCGAATACCTTGCGGTAGGAGTTCGGCGTGGAGATAAGGTGCTGGGTGTAGGGCTTGTCAAGGCCCGCGACGCAGGAGGAGCGCTTTTCCAACCGATGCGGCAATGCCCATCCGAGGAACGCGCCGGGAGAGGAGGGACTGCCCGCAAACACCTTCCCGACCTTTGCGTGGAGTCCCGTCTGCGTCAGGTCCACCACCATGCGGTAATCGTAGGAATACGACCCGTGCAGGCGAATCCGGCGCTCTCGCGTCTGTACAAAGCGATAGCCGGACATTTAGGGTAAATCTCCAATGCGCTTCGCGGTGTAGGTCGTAGGGGAACTGCGCGCATCCGGCGCGGACTTGTTGATGCTGGATTGCAGCGATTGGATGCGATAATCCCCGCCCTCATGAGAGGCTATCGCGCCGGGGTAGACGCGGATAACATCGCCCCGGTACAGTATCAGGCCGTCACCATCCCGAAGAAGTTGGCGCGTCTTAATCTGCGCGACGCGGAGTTCGCTGGTCAGGCGCTCCTCCAACTGGTCGGCGGCATGGCTGACCGAAGCGGCGGTGACAAGGCGCGGCTCCACGACTCCGACGGGCGTTATCTCCCCTACCCATCCGGCGGGCCGCAGGGAGGGGAGCAGGGTAGGGTCTTCCAGAATGCTGTATATCCGTCTGTCTCTCAGAACGGTCTTTGTCGTTGGGTCATAGCCTACGACGCTAAGGCGGGTCGTTTCCGCGGGGTAACAGTCCTCCCGAAAACCGAGAATGGCGGTTTTATCCCCGTCTTCCTCCCGGTCCATATAGAGTGTGGCTTTCGGAGTCGCGGAGAGCGTGCTTTCGCTCCTTGCCCGGAACATAGGACCGGTGAGCGTCGGATAGAAGCCAATGTACCAGGTCGGCGCGAACGTTCGCGCGATGCGCAGAATCCAGTCCGCGACCGTATCCAGGGCTTCCGGACGATACGCCCACTCGCCCTTGCTCGCGGCGGGACTCAGCGGCAGGTTAAAGGCCGATGTCTCGATGTCCCATTCCGCCATGGGAATCCCCGCATCCTGCAGCAGTTCCGCGAAAACTTCATGGAGAGGGAAGCCGTCAAACGCGGGGCGCGACTCCTCGTAGCGCGCCGTCTCCAGTTGGCTCCATAGGTCGCGGACTTCCCAATTAAGGGTTTCCGCCGATGCCGATTTCCCCGCGCCGTATTCCGGCTTGCCCGTGTTGCCGGTGAAGAAGGTGACGCCATCCAGTTCCGCCTGCATTGGGCGGTTCCCGGTCCTTGTCGGATAAGCAATCGGCATAGAGGCCGGGTCTTTCGCGCTCACTGTCAGACGAACCCCGCCTGGGTCTTCGGGCACGTTGAGGGAAAGCCGCTGCACATTGCCTGCTATATCCGCCATCTCTACGGCATTGGTGTCCGCTGTTTCGGGAGGCAGGACATAATCCACATCGTAGACAAAGGGGGTTTCGGTTCCGCTGCCGGTGAGGTCGCAGCGGATGGTAATCGTGTCTATTACCCCATCCGGGGTATAGGCGGTCGTTCCGTCAATCTCGCGGAGGGACGGGGCGCTCATGGCGGAACTGCCGGAAACCGGAATGTCCCAGAAGTCCGCGACAACGAAGGTCGCGCCGGTAGGGGGAGGCAGGCGCAGAAAGAGCGGCAGAGAGGCTATCCATCCGGCTGTCGGGTAGGTAAGCGGGGCGCACTGGACCGAGGCTTTCCCCTGCGCGACCTGCCACCAGAAATGGGAGAGCGGCGCGGTAATGTCGTTCACCGTATCCGGGTCAAGGTCCGCGAATACATGACTGAATCCGTCGCCGGTCGCGGAGAGGACGAGCAGTTCGCGCTTTCGGCAGGGGATGAGATAGAGATTGACTACCCTGCCCACCACGTCGCCATTCGGGGTACCCTCCGCGCCCGCTGGCCCGATCTGGCTATAGCGTTTGACTTCCTGCGCCGCTCCGGAGATAGACCCCGTGCCAACCATCGCCGCGCCCTTGTAGACCTGCACGCGCCCGCCGCCGAGGATGCGCAGGCTAACCGTATCCGGGTCGCCGGGAGTCCCCCATCCGCATTCTATTGCGTTTTTGCCCAGCCCCGAACCCTCCGGCACGTAGAAGGAGAGGAAGAACCCGCGATTGGCGGCGTAGGTCGCGGAGGTGAATACCGCATAGTTCACCCCGCGCGATTCCAGATAAATATCCCCGTTGCCGCGCCGGTTGTTTTCCGCCCACTCGGACGCGGGAAGCGGGGTAGTGAGGTCCGACTTGACATAACTTGCCCTGCTGAGGCGCGCATAGGAGCCGCTATAGGTCGTTTCCCAGTCGTCGCGCAGTTGGTAGGGGCGAAGCAGCAGCGTGCTGGTAATGGGGTCAACAATGCAGTTGCCGTCTCCCAGAGTCCCGTCCCAACTCCTGCCGTCCACGGAAGCGGCGAGCAAGCCGCGCGTGACTCTGGGCCTGCTGATGTCGAATTTTACTGCTACTGACATGAGGGTTAGAAGAGGCGGTTTCCGAGAGCGGGCGCGGGGATGACTCCCTGCCGCGCAAGGCTTTCGATAGTATCGGCGACCGTGCGCTGCACCACGCGCTCCATCTCGGTAGCGGCGGTTCCGAGTTCAATCTTTATCTGCCCGCCTGCCCCCGAACCGCGCCGCGCGGAAGGCGCTTGCGGTCCAATGTCGGCGAGAGAAAGCCCCAGAGAGGCGCGCGGCCCGCCGCCGAACAGGGCATTGGAGAGGTTTTGCATGCCGAGCGCGGCGGCTTTCGTGTTGCGCTCGATTTGGGTGAGCGCGTCCACGGGCTTATTCCCCCAGGTGTTCTTCATCCATTCCGGGGAGGCGGCGACAAGGCGCGCTATCTCGTCGGCGCGTTTCTGCTGATTGACAGCGGCGTCTACCCCTGCGGCGGTCAGGTTTCCGGGGCGGCTTGCGGCAAAGGCCATAATCTGCGGCAGTTTCCCGATGATGAAGGTATCCACCATGGAAACGACCTGACTGGCGGAGAGTCCGGAAGCGCTTCCCCCGGAGGAGGTTCCTCCCGTCGCGCCCGCCGTCGCCATCGCCATCGCGTTTTGCGCTACCGATTCCGGGGAACCGGCGCCCTTGCCGCTACTGACGCCCGCAACCGGGGATTCCGCCCATGCCTTCTTCATACTCTGCTCTGTGACGTTAAATGCCAATGCGCCAACAGTAAGAGCGGTAAGTGCGGCTACAATACCGACCCAGTTCCGCGATATGGCGGAAAGAACCATCGCCGCAAGAGAGACAGACTTGATCGCCTTGTAAACTTCAAAGAACGCTCCTGCTAACCGGATTAGTCCCACTACTACAGCTCCCGCCGCCAACCCTGCCAGTATGCCAACAGTGGCGGCAATTACTGAGTTTAACCGCTGGAAGTCACCCACGAGAGTCTGGGCGAACGCTTTCAGACCACCGGATTTCCCCATACCCTCAGTGACATTTGCCAATCTGTCGAACATGGGAATAATCTGATCAAGCATCTGACTGATGCGCGGCAGTATTTCCCTCACGAATGGCATCAGCACGCGGCCCGCAGAGGCAAAGGCAATCGTTATTTTGTCGCCGACGTTTTCCAGGTCGTTGGATATGGAGCCACTGATCGGTTTCAGTTTTTCAAACTGCGTAATCACCGCTTCGATAAACTGCTCGGAGCGAAGCCCCATTTTCTGAAGCACTTCGGTATTCGATGTCCCAAAAGCCGCTTCCATAGCGCGCCTGATTTGTGGCAACCGTTCCGCCAGTTGGTTGATTTCCTCCGCGCTGACTTTACCCTTCGCCTGAATCTGGGTAAGCGCCATCGTCACGCCGTCCAGTTCCGCCTTGCCTCTGCCAACCGTCGCCAGAGCCGTACCGAACGCCTTAAGCGCCCTCTCCGCCGTCTTTGCGGAGATACCCGCCGACTGAAGGCGAATGGAACCCTCTATTGCTTCCGGCAGTCCGAGGCCAGGGGCTTTTGCGACCTCTTTCAATCGCTCAAACTGTCTCTGCGCTTCCTGCGAGGAACCCGCGACCGCTTCCAATCCGCGCATCAGCCTATCAAAGTTCACAGCGGCATCAAAGGGTTTGCGAACCGCTTCCGCAAGCTTGCCAAAAAGCTCTATTGTGCCATTGATCGTATTTGTCGCCGCGGAAATAGCCATCATTGCGCCGTTCATGCGCTGGATGCTTTTTTCCGCTTCGGTTGCTTTCTGTCCGACTTCCTCCGTCATGCGGATAACGCGGCGCGTCTTCACCTCGTAATCGCCAATGGTGGCTTTATATTCGGTTATCAGGGTTTCGACAGTGGTTGCCATAGGTGTATCCTAATAAAAGCACCCGGAGCCGTTCGGCTCCGGGTGCTCAGGAATCTTGTTCGTTTCTGTTATTGCTGCTGTTTTTGCGCTTCTTCTTTTTCTATCTGCCGAAGGAGTTCCATAGATTCTTTATGAGACCGTTCTGCATCCTTGTCGATAAACGAGAACATGATAATCCCGCCACCAACAAGAAGAACTATCAGGAATACCGTCCAGAAGGCTTTAGCCGCAGGCGGCAGACTGTCCAACCAGTCGTTTATTACCCGGTTCGGGTCTTTCACAGGTAGATACCTCCTTGTAGTGCTACCGTGGATTATGGCAGAAATGACAATCAATCCGTTCCCTTCATGGCATCGGCTTTAAGTTCCGTTTCAATGCGGGAGAGCGCGATAAACTCAAGCAGTTGTCTGCGCTCCTTGCGACTCAGACTATCCGGGTGCTTGCCGAATACATCGCGGGAGACTCTCAGGCGCTCGAAGCGTCTTCCGTCTCCCCAGAGCCTTCCCCCAGTTCGTCAATCTCTTCCTGCTCCAGTTTGACATGACCGCCGAGCAGTTCCAGCTTCACATTGCCGACGAGTTCCAGGAAGAAAGCCCCGTGGGTTTTCGCCAGTTTTGCCCACTCCGCGTCGGTCGCTTTTGGGTCGGCGATGCAAGCGGAAAGCAAGGCAACGCCCTCCGCGACCGTGGGAGACAGAGGAAGATGCCCCTTCCAGACGGCGGGCGCTTTCTTCGGGTCCAATTTTTCGAGCGTTTTGCCGCGTTTTAGAAGTTTTTCGATAGCATCGGCATCGCGCGGGATCCGGCAGGGGAACTTGCGCCCGGTGGAGGCAGTAAACTCCCAATCCTCCGTCTGGTGGAGTCGTTCGGGCGGAAGATCGGCGAGAACATCATCAAGAGAACTCAAATCAATATCTCCTTACGGGGTAGGGTCCTGCACAAGGCGAATAGTCACGGTCGCCTGCACACCGCTCGCGTTCGTGAAATAGAAGCCGGTCACATCTCCCGCGAAGGGGATAGCGAAGTAGCCGCCCGCGAACCAAATCAACGGGACATTTGCCTTTAGCGGGATCGTCTCCTGCGGACTGCCGCTGCTATTGGTTTTAAGGGTGAGGTCCTGCGTGGAATTGATGTAAATTGCTTCCAGTTCGGAGGCGTCAATGGAGATGCCCACGAGGAAGTTAGTAGCGGCAATCGCGACGGTCTCATCAATTGCGAGGAGCGCGCCTGCGGATTTTTCAACGTTCTTCGTCTGCCCGCCGCCGCCGCCGCTATACCCATGGTTGAGCGTAAGTGTTTGTGCCATAATGTTTCCTCCTTACGCGACAGTCAGCGCGCCCTTGCCTTCAAGTGTGAAACGCTGTTTCTGCGCGGTGCGCCGATTGTGTTGGTGGCTCGCCGTTCGCAGTATGCCCGTTCCGGTATAGGCCCCGGCGTCCGTGTCAATGCTCAAAGTCAGAATCGCGTCTCCCGCGGCCTCCGCGACAATCGAAGCAATCGTATCCACGTGCGCCTCTCCCTCGACTCGCCAGGAAGACCCAGCAAGTTCCATGTCGGTCCATCGCTCATTGATGCCGGAGCCATCTTCCAGCACGTTGTCAATAATCAGTTCCGCGTTTTCCATCTCGCCGAGGAAACTATTGCCTCCGAGACTCCACACGGAAATATCCGCCGCCATTTTCATATCAAAAACCCTTAGCCTTTCAATGCTCGCCGTAAACCCTGCTGGTGAACTTCTCGCGCCGCCGCGATAACCCGGCGACTCATTTCCCGCCAGAATCCCCGGTCACGTTTGCCGGACAGCGGAAGAACAAACGGCGCATGACGCGCGCTACTCGTGAGGTAAAAAGAACCGATTTTTGTGCGGCGAACACGCCAGGAGCGCGCCAGTTCGCCGGATTCTTCTCCGATAGGAAGCCCGCGCCGCTTGAATTGCAGTTTGCCCGCGCGTTTTCGCTTCAGTGGAGGCCCGCTGGTTAGCGCGACGGCATGACCGCGAGCGATTTCCGCGACTTTCATTGTCGAGTCATCCGACGCCTTAACCACCCTCGCCATTCGCTCCCGTTGCGATTTCACAAGGTCGGAGGCTTTGTAGAATGTCGCCATTGTCTAAAACTCACAGGTGAAGTTAATCCGAACCTCGTAAAATGCTTGAGAACCTTCCGCCCGGTTATCACCAAAATCAAAGGAGACGCCCTGCGGAAACCATACCGCGCTGTTATATCGGGGATTCGCCGTCAGGAGGGCAAGGAGCGCGTTCGCCTTCGCTTCCTTCTCCACATGAAGACGCGCCGCATCCGGCTTAATGAACCTTCCGACGATAACCCATCGCATCACGGTATGCGTGTCCCGAACGCTTGCCCATTCCCCGTCCCAGGAACCGCCCTGAAGCGAGACATACGCCTCCGGCAGTTCGCTTGCCGTCTCCCCTGCCTGGTCTTCCGGGTCATGGGCATGAATCGTCTCAACGCCCCATGCCGCGTTGATGTCCGCGACAAGGAACTCAAGGATTGTAGAGGAGGATATTTGAAGCGGCAATGCCATCGCTATGCCTCATTCGCGGCAATCAGGTCCGCATGGTCGGTAGTGAGTCCGTGGGCGAATACTTCTCGCGACTGGATAAAGAGTGGCCCCGCCTCTATCACCGTCGCGCCCAGCGAGATATTGGTTATGCGGCTCCCGATGGGAAACGCGGCAAGGTCGGAGAGTTCAATAAAGACGCGGTACGGGCGAACGACATTCAGGCCCGTCTCCTCAAAGACCGTGCCGGGGTTCTCCGGATGCGCCATGCAGGTTATCGTCTGCGCGTCGCCATAACCGCCCGTGAGCGCGACGTTTCCCCCGTCCGTGGTGAGCACCTTCGGCTCTACGGTCAGCGTGTTCGGTTTGAAGGGTATAGACACTTACTCCGTCCCTTCGAGCCGCGTCCCCGCAAGCGCCATACCCGCCACTGTCGCAGGTTGGCCCGTTGCGCGCCTGCGACCGGGCAGGGCGGTCATTCCCCCGCCATTGCTTGCGCGAATCGCTGAAGCGATACAGGTAATCCTTGAGCGCGCGGAGGATGCCATCGTTAGATAGTCGGCCTGAGCGTCCTGCGATTTCGGTTCCGCGCGAGAAATTTCCACACGTCCTGACTTCTCGCGAACCGTCCCTCCGCTGGCCTTTGCGAAAATGCGGCCCGCCGGAGTCACGACATATCGCGCGGCGACTTCATACCCTGCCCATTCGGTCCAGGCTTCCAGATCGTCTCCGGTCAGGTTGTTGTCCGGATCGCTCCCAATGCAGGGATACTGCTCAATGAGTTGCCGACGAACGGAGGATTTGACCATCGCGAGCTGCGGGTCGGAAGGCGTCGCGGAAGCGGGGTCTCCCGTCAGGGCAAACCTCGCCCACTGCTCGATGCTGTACGCGGCTGCCATTTAATTGTCCCTCCGATTCCTGTCTATCCGGTCAATCAGCACACCGGGCAGGCCCGCGCTCCCGGACTGCCGCCGATAGTCAATCGGAATGGTGGAGACCACGCCGACCGGGATAGCATAGGGAGATGAGGCGGGAGGCGTCGGTTCCGGTTCTGGCTCTGGCTCCTCTGCCTCAACAGTGAAGGTGCGCGTTGCTACAAGCGGCGAACCGCCCAGCGGCACAATATTATGGGTGTACCTCAGCGTGATAGAACCGGCGGTCGGTCCAGCGGTCAGCGTCTTTGTGGAGGAGTTGAACGATGCCCCGCCGCTTGTGTCCGCCGTAATAGCCCATACCCCATCATTGACCGTATCGGCAGGGAAGTAGTCCGCGCGGGAGGGATACCCGCCCATGACAATGGACACCGCTTTCGTGCCGGATGGCGCGATGGACAACCCGGATGAGGACAAAGCAAGGGTTGCATCTTTTGTGACAAACGGCATGAACCCTACATCGCGGACAAGCCCGATGTGCATCCCAACGCCATTTGCATTATGCTCAATGTGAAGAAGGTCCGTATTCAGGTTGTCCCGACCCAGAACGAGGATATTGGTGTTTACCGGGATGATCGGGCTGACCTCTCCGACAATTGCCTCCGCGCCGCCCTGACATAACTCTAACCGTCCTGCATTGCAAAGGACAGTCAGGTCCCGGCGCGCCCCGCTGGTCGTCGTGACCGCGCCTGCCGGAGTTTCCGCGAACGCCGAATCAATCACAAAGTCCCAGTCGCCTCCATTGGCGGTGGAGGTAAGAATATCCCGGACCTGCTTCGAGCCGTCCGCCTTTGTATCCGTGAGAACCTTGCCCGCAGACGTGCCGTTGATAGTCCCGCCCGTGCCGGTGACCCGGATAGTGGTACCCCCGGTGACAGAAACAATATTAGCGGTTCCGAGCGCGCCCGCATCATACCGACCGGACATCTCGCACGAGAACGAATAGTAGTTGTCCGCAAGGAATTGATACCGGAGGGTAGTGTTGGATTTGACCTGCCCGGTCCAGCCGAATCCGTTGCCGTTGTCGTTGAGGTATGAGTTCGCGTCAAAGCAGTACCACGCCCCGTTCTTGACGCCCCAGGAATGCGCCTGCTTGAGGAAGCCCTTCGAGTCGTAGGGAATCCAGTCCGCGGAGACATACCCGGATTGACCGAAGCCGCCCGCGTCATCCACGACGGTAACATGCGGCCACTCCGTTGGGTCCGCGACCGGGCCCATCTTGCTGGCGATATTGTTGACGAAGCCATCGGCAACCCAGAAGTGCGCGGTGGAGGTCCCGATAACGAAGAAAGTGGATTTGTTCCTGTATGCTGCAAGCGAGCGGTCGCAGATATAGACCGGAACGATGATGGACTTGGTATTGAAGCCATCGGAAACCGTTATCGCGCCGAAAATCGTACCGCTCATTTCATGTGCCGTGTTGCCAGCGGTAATTTTATAGGTTCCCAGGTTGCCCGAACCCAGGGCCGTCACCGCTGTCATTGCCAGGTTCGGCATGGAGATCGGGTTGACCAGAGCCGTCGCCAGTGTCCCGGTGAAAGTAGCTCGCGTTACATCCAGCCTTCCAATATCGTAGCCAACACCCTTGAAACAGGTAATCTCGTCACTGTGGGTAGCCAGCGCCGGGGTGAAATTGGAGGGAGACGCATTGGTCACGGCGCTTGCCGCGAACGGCTCCGCCACAATGTTCGATACTGTACCCTTGATGGCGTCATTGGTCAGGAGGGCGAGTGTTATGCCGGTGTCAACCGACAGGAAGCGCTCCGCCACCGTCAGCTCGACATCGTTGCCCGAAACCGCCACATTGGTTATGGTTAGCGCGACGCCGTTGCGAATCGCCGCCCATTTTGCAACCGAAGAACTGAGCAGGGTAAGCGCCACATCGAAAGTAGCCTTAATCTTGTTATGCCCGTTCGCCGTCGAGTTGAAGGTTGTCAGGGCCGTTAGAGCCGGTCCCGCCGTTGCGTTGACGGTTATCTGTACCGGGTCGGTGTAGGATACCTTGCTATTGGTCGTGTCGGTGACCTTACACCGCCACCACAGGCCGTTGTCTGCCGGGTATGCCAGCGCGGGCGTGGTGCTGTTGCCCGTGTTCATCCCGGAAACGTCGGCGTAGACGCCGTTCTGGGTGGCCGAGTTCTGGTATTGGAAGTTCACCGAATGACCGGCGGCCTGGTCTCCCGCCTGCGCGGTACAGACGAGGTTGACGGTTCCGCCAGCGGCGACAGTAGTGCCGCCCGGCTGAGTGAACGTCAGGATGTTGGGCGAAGTCAGATCCCAAAGAATAACGGTCTTGACGACCATCGCCTGAGCCGCGCACGAGAACCCGAAGAGGCCGTCGAACTGGTCGGTGTTCGCGTCCGTCTGGCTCCCCGTCGTACCGCTCGAACCGGAGACGATGGTGCCGAGGGGTTGTTCAATCCAGTGGTTATACGTTCGGGAACCGCCCGACCCGACGCGCTCCAGGATTCGGCAGAAATCCTGTCCGGAGACAACAGGTTGTGCCGTCGCGGGCTGCGCGTTGAGGACGCCTGAAGCAGTCCCGGAGGTGGATGTCGTAAATGCGGAACGGCGCGTCACCCGTTCCTTTTGCGTCTGGTCATTGGCGGTGAGATAGAAAAGTCCCCAGCCTTGCGTGCCGTTCCAGGACAGGCTGGCGCTGACGCAGGGGAGTTGGCCGGTCGTTGTCAGTGTCGCCCCCGCGGTGAACACGACTCCTAAGCGGGCGTTCGCGACGTTGGAACCTGTAATCGCAATGACATCGCTGACGTGCGCGTGTGTCGCGCCCGCGGCGAGCGTTAAAACGCCACCGGACTCGGTGAGGGTTCTCGCCGCCGTCCCCGTGAGGTGTACGAAGGCCGCCGGAGGGCTACCACCACTGAATGGGGTCGTTGTCCCCGCGCCCCACTGTAATAATCTATTGTGTCCAAGTGGCATTTTGGTCTCCAAAGCAGACAGGGACGCTTAACCAAGCGTCCCTGTCTCGTTGCCGCGCCCGGTTTCTTACTTGTCTGACAGACGCAGCAGAATAGCGTCCGCGGCCTTGTCGCCGATGCCGGGGAGTTCCATGAGGGTATTCCGGTCAGTCGGCACGGCTTCCAATGTCGTGATGCCATTGGCTTCCAGCTTTTGTTTCGCCGGGAAGTCCGCGGGCAGCGGGTTGACGCTCTGTCGCTCTTCGCTGGTCTCTTCCGGCTGCGGCGACTGCTCGCCCTGGCCTTCGGCTGCTTCTGGCTGGGATTCACCGACTGTCTCTGCTGGAGGAGGGGTTTCGGAAGCGTTACCTGATGTTGCTTTCTCTGGCTCGCCCTCTGCGGGTTGGGCCTCCGGCGCGGTTTCGGGCTGCGTGGATTCGTTCAGCAGGTGCGTGACCTGCTCGTTCACCCCGTCCCGGAAGGCGGCCAGTTCCCGGCGAGCGTACTGATCCGGTGTCTCGCCGTTTAGCGCGCCCGGGTTATCCTCGGCGAATTGCTTTATGGCATCGAGAGACAGCACGACCGCAGGCGGCCAGGGCGCGCTCCGTTGTGTAAACTCCTTCAGGTCCTGATGTTCCCGGCGGAGCACATCATAATTTCTTTCAAGATTGCCGAGGAAGGTCCGCAGGTCCGTGTTTTCCTGCATCAGGCGGTCACGCTCCGCAGTTATAACGGCTACATCAGCATCTGCTTTGACGGACTCTTTGCTGGCCTCCGGCACGGCCTTCTGAGCGACAAGCGCGCCGTAGGCAACATCCAGGTCCTTCACGGTCGAGACGAACCGGCCATTCACCTTGACCGATTCGCCCGCCTCGACGATAGCCCGCTTCGCCTTGTAATCCGGGTCATTTTCAAACATGGTTTTGTTCCTCCTTAAAAGGTTGGCCGCGAGAATCAGGCGGTGACGCGCAGGCGGGCGGAGTGCGCTTCCATGTGCTTGCGGGGGAAGCCGGAAGCGACAGACCAGAGGTTCAGCCCCGGCGGGTTGCCCTGCGGGTCGGCGGCGGTGGCATAGGAGAAGGGTCCGTACGGGCCGCCCTCCGGAGTTCCGATCATGCTCGGCACCATGCCCGGCATGGCTTCCTCGACCTCCGCGTTGGCGAAGTCGAAGACGCCGGTATCCCCGTCGTCGGCTGTGGAGGTCAGGAGGACATCCCGTTCCGGCAGGTTGCGGCGCGACTGGATCGAGGCGTCGTTCTCCTCCGTGAAGTACATGGTGTCATCAATGTCGATCGTGGGGAGACCGGTCACCCGCTGCGCGAGCGTCATCATCTCGCCGCTGTTGTTGTAGGGCAGGTCAATCGTGGAGGCGGAACCCAACGCGAAGAGGGACTTCGCCAGGTTGATGAACTCGGTGGTCCGAATCATGTAGTCAAAGGCCACCTGGGACATTTCCGCCCGGTTGAGTTCCACGCCGTACTTGACGCGCGCCGTTTTGCGAATGGAGTTGAGGTCATCCACCGGCGTTGCTGTGGTCGGCGCGCTCCACAGGTCCGCGCCCGTCAGGGTTACCTTGAGGTCAGAGGGCATACCCCAGGTGGAGTCAAAGTGGATGCCGTTCTTGTGCCAGTGGAACTCATCCAGAAGCATCCCGTACATAAGCACGTTCATCGTGGTCCAGACGCCCTGCGTGAGGTCCGTGGTCTTCATGCCCACGCGCCCGATGAACATATCCCGCTCCTGGGTGCGGACCATATTGTCCTCAATGCGGCGAAGGAGGCGGATCTCCTCGCGGTTGAAGCTGTAGCCATGCTTCAGGATGGGCAGGATGTTCTGCTGGAGTTCGACTTCCGGCAAAGCCCGCATGGGCGCTTTCGCGTCCTTTGCGATAATGTCCGCAGCCAGGATGCGACCGCGGAACCGGGCGAAGATCTCCCCGTCCATCGCGGGAATAATCGGATAGCGATTTATCATCTTCAGCCGGGCCGGGTACTGGCGGACATCCACCAGGCGATCCGTCACGCGCTGAATGTTGCGTTGTGCAAGCAAATCAAACATGGTTTCCTCCACAAAGCAGGGCAGTAGGATGCCCTACTGCCCTGCCGTGTTCATTCGATGAAGTTGTGTGCCTGGAGTTGAGCCGGGTGGCATCCGCCCCGATGGTAGTTGGTTAGTTCCCCGCCGCCTGAATCTGCGGGAAAGCAGTGAGGATGTTGGCCCACGAGGGGTTTGTCGCTATGTCCGTAATGCGGGATTTATAGACGATTCCGCCATAAATCACATCGGGATGGTCGCTCTCCTCGTAGGACTGCAGGACCGTCTTGTTGAGGATGTAGCACTCGCCGCGCGTGAGGGTCTGCCGACCATCCGTAGCGCCGGAAGCGTACGCTCCGTACTTCTCCCCGCCAACAACGCCCTGGGTGCTGGTGGCGATGGAGACCAGCGTCGCGCCGGTCAGTGAGGCGGAATCCACCGTGACCGCCGCGATGTTGCCCAGATTCCCGGCAAAGGTCAGGGTATAGACAAAGCCCACCTTAGTGACCGTTACGCCGCCGAATCCGATATTGCTAAGCGCCTGCAGCGCGGCCTGCACCGTGGCTGCCGAAGCGTCCCAGGCGAGCGCGCCGGTAGTCTGACCCAGCGCCGTGATTGTCCAGGTGCCCGCAGTCGGGTCGTTGCCTCCGGAGAGGTCAATGGTCTGGATTTCGACCTGAGTGATCTTGGTGAGGATCGTCCCATACCGGGCGTATTTGTCGCCCGTCTTGACGACGGTTCCATCTTCCAGGGTCGTGTCCGCAACCGCCGCCGTGAAGACCGACCAGTCCAGGGTAATCCCGGCCATCGGGCGGAGCGGTGTGCCATCGGCGGAAACCTTGACATTGCGCCCGCCGGTGGCGATAGAAGTTGTGCCGAAACTGCTCATTTTCCACCACCATTCTGCGCGCTTACCCGCGCCGCCGCGTTCTCGCCTGCCTTATCCCAGGCAGCCTCTTCGGACCCCTCCGCAGGCTCCGCGCCGTTACCACCGGCAGGAGTGGTGCCTGCGGGCCGTGTCTGGCGGGCATTCGCCCTGCCTGCTCCGGGCGCGCCATCGAGATAGGTCTTCGTCATGGCATCCAGCATGGAGAGGTCTCCCATGCCGTCAATGACCTTCTCCGCCGCCGTAATCGCTGCCGGATTGCTCTGGCCGAAGAAAGCGACGGCAGCGGCTTTCGCCTTCGTCCGTTTCTCGGTCAGCGCGCCCATTGCCACACCCTGCATTTCCGTAAAGGCGGAGGCGGTCTGTATCCCCGCGCCCTTAACCGCTGCAAGCAGAGCGCGATCACTGGCGGAAATCTCCTGCCGGTTGCCTGCTCCTTTAGCAGCAGGCTGCTCGCCCTCACTGTCATCCGCAGGGGGAATCTCAACCTCGTCGGTTGCCCCTTCCTGCTCCTCTGCCGTTGCGCCCGCGCGGGCGCGCTTATCCCACCATGCTCTCATGGGTTTTCCTTTCGCCCGAACGCTATGCGGGCCGGTACGTTTTGAGTTTGGATATGACGTTATCGAGGGTCGTCACCCCGTCAATGAGGCCGCTGTCTCTGGCCTTTTCCGCGAAGAAAACTTTGCCGTCGGCGAGCGGGGCGAGCGCGTCGGCGCTCATGGACCTGCCCCGCATGACGGCGGAACGGAACTGCCGACCATAGCCGGAGACGATCTCCTGCCAGTGGGCTTTCTGCGCGTCGGTGATAGGCGTTCCCGGCGCGCCCGCGCCCTTCATGTCGCCATCGCGAATGACGTGGACGGCGATCCCTTCCTGCTCCGCCATCTGAGAGAGATCGTAGACCACCATGAACACGCCGATAGAGCCAACCAGAGCAGACCGGTTGGCGTAGATGGCATTGGCCTGGGAAGCCACGTAGTACGCGGCGGAGGCGCATAGGTCATCACAGAACGCATAGAGCGGCTTGACCTTGGCGAACGCGGCGACATCGGCGGCCAGTTCCGCAGTTCCGGCGACAGACCCGCCGGGGGAGTCAATGACCAGCACGCCTGCGGTGACATCCGGGTCTGCCTTCGCCCTGCGAATAGACCGGCGCATCCCTACCGTCCCTGCGCTGTCATCCCAACTGGACGGCTCTTTCATCATCTCGCCGTTTAGCTCGAAGATGGCGACGCCTCCATCCATCTGGTAGGGCTTGCGCCTGCGTCCCGCGCCGTTCGGATCGCCGTAGTCCCATCCATCCTGTCCCTCCGAACCGACAAAGAGGCCCATTCGGAGCGGCTGACGCTCCCCGGCATTAACAGCTCCCTGATACGCGGCAACGTGCGCGGCGGTATCCGTCTGGCTAAGCGTGTGGAACGCCGCCCGGCCCCTATCGGGTTCGATGGCCCAGATAGCCCCGAACCGCAGGAGCATCGAGGCAAGGCTACTGCTTTTGGCGGTTAGTATCATTGTTGTTCTGGTCCTCTCGCTCCGGGTCGTTCGGATCGGCGTCGTCTTCGGGGTCGGTATCGTCTTTCGGGCGGCCAACCGGCGCGCTCCCCGTGTGCTTCACGGAGGCGTCTTCCTCGGTTATCCAGCCGCGGTCCACCTTCTGGATAGTGGTTTCCACTTCGATCTGCTCCGCCTCCGCCTCGGCCTTGCGGTCCGCCGGGAGGATAGGCGCTTCCTCCACTTTCGCGGTTCGGTTCAGTCCGAGGAGCCGGAGATGGAGATTGGATGCCCATACCACCGCGTAGTTGACGGCGAACCGCAGGAAGGAGTATTTCTGCGCCTGGGTCCGCATCTGATGCTGGGTGTACGCCTGTGTTCCGCCGTCCGTGATGCCGAGCATGGCGGGGAACTGATCGAGACCCATGACCATCCGGTGGCGGCGCATCTTGAGGATAGGCTCCAGCGCGTCCAGACCCGCGCCGCCTTCCAGCACTTTCCCATCTCCGCCCTTCGGGACAACGATAGGGTCATCCGGGTTGACTGTTTCGAGGAGGGTGCAGAAGTTATCGAACTCCTGTTGCGCGAACTCGTAGGGAGTGAGATTCTCGCCGCCCGGCCCCGCCCCTTTCAGGATGTCCGGATTGTCCTTGGCGTATTGAACGGTCTCCGTAAACGGAAAGTAGAACAGTTCGTGCGGGTATGCCCACCCCCGCAGGATGTCCGAGAGGTTCATCTCCTGCGCCAGGTCTTTGAGCCCCTCGGAGAGGAACGCGCTGGCAAGCGGCTCGCCATACGGGTTGTCCTCGTCGCCATCAATCGCGCAGGCCAGCACCGTCTCCGGGTCCAGGTCCTCGGTATTACCCCACTGCTTGAGTTTGCGCCCTTCCTCGGTGTCCACATAGTCCGCGGAGAGCGGTTCCCAGATAACCACCTTCGCGACGCCTTCCAGCGGATTGCCGGGTATACACTCGGCGCAAAGCAATCCTTTCGCGCTCGCCTGACGGGTCAGGGAACGCTGGAAGGCGGGCAGTCCGCCGGGGTATCCTTCCCAGAAGGTTTTCAGGAGGTCGGTAGCTACGGAGTCCGTCTCCTCAACGACTTCGGGTTTGCCGTTTGTTCCAATCCGGGTGATGGTCTCAACGGCGGTCAGGGAAATGTCCGGCGGCGCGAAGGACAGGGACTTGTCGTTACTGAGCGCCATCTTCGCCATGGAGTGAATGGTAAAGAGCAGGTCCAGCAGTTGGAGCGGCGCTCTGCGGTAGAAGTTCTGGAGTCCCGTTACAGGCGTGCGCTCCGCTTCCCCGATAAGGCGCGCGGTCATGGCGTCCCAGCCGCGGCGCGGCACAATGCCGATGCCTTTGGGGTAGCCATATTCCGGGCGAGTGAGGCGGGTAATCCCTTTCTTAGCCATAGTTAGCGTTTCGCGCGGATGCCACCGGCTCAACGTCGGCGACGGATGGAGCGAACCAGTGAGGTGGGACGCATCCCGGCGGGCGCGTCGTTCGTATCGAAAATGAAATCGGGCGCGGCGGCAAGCACAAAGCCGTCGCCATCATCGCAGGAGCGTTTCTTGCGCTTTTTGAAGTCGTCCTTAGCCTCTATCTGCTTGACGGAAATCCCCTGCCAGTTGACGTATCCGTAGGTGCGTTCGCACAGGTCGGCTTCGAGGGCATCGGGCGGGCGAACGATAGCGAGACGCTTAATGCTCTCGGCGGCATGGGCATACATCTCAGTGGCCCGATTACGATAACTTTTCTCATCATGCGGGTTGCCGCCAAAATGGACTTCGATAATCCGCAGGTCGGCGAACAGGTCCTGTAGTTGCGCGTCCGCGTTCAGGTTGTCAATGACGCCAGACCCGAACCCTCCGCCGCCGTCTATGCGGAAGTGAAGGCTCGTTACTCCCTGCTCCGACAGCCAGAGCGCCGCGGTCTTTGCCTGCCGCGTGTATTCACCGCTGTCCTGCTGGGCGAGCTGCCCCCATCGCCATACCCTGCCGCTCCAGCGAACATAGATAGTCCCGTAGTCCTTGCCGAACCTAGCCGCGTCAATCCCGATACGCGCCCAATTGGGATCGTCAATTGCCGGATCTCGGTCTTTTGACGCTTCGTATCTCCCGACCGGACAAAAGGTGTTATCGGCCAGGTTCGCCGGAGCGATGCCGCGCACGCGGAATAGGAACTCCGCGTCAGGTTTCCAGTGCGTAAGAGCAGGTAGAGCGCGGCCCTTATAGAGGACTGGATACGGGACGGTGAAAGTGTGGTTGTCAGGGTCATCGGTTTCTACCGGCTCGCAGTGGTCCTCAATCATCGAGAGAACATAATCACGGCGCACGGCTCCGGGAACGAGTTCCTTGCCCGCCACCACGTTCGGATGGTGCAGGCAGGAGATGCGGAAACTTCGGGTGTTGGATCTGTCTTTTTGCTTATGGAAACGGGAACTTCGAGTCTCCGGGTTCGCGAACATGAGAACAATGGCGATGCCGCCCGATGTCATGGATTCGATAGCGTTAAAGACATAATCATCTACAGCTTCCGCTTCATCCACGATAAACATGAGGTGTTCCCCATGCTGACCATGGACACGATGCGAGCCTTTATTGCCGCTGTTATCGGTCGCTCTGCCTGCTGCAAACCACGTAGGGGATGGGGTCTTTATCTCGCAGGTTTCGAGTATTCTGCCAGGGAGGTTCTTACCCTGCCTATCGTCCTTGATTTCTTTCCAGAGAAGCTGCTTTATCTGATAACTTGTCGGGGCGAACGTGTAAATGATGGGCCGGAAGTTATCGAAGAAGTGCGAAAATATGCCTGCGGCAAGCTTTGTCTTTCCGACAGTATGGCCAGCTTCGACACGGATAACGTTTTGGATAATGTCGCCGGGCGTCCAGTACAGCAGATCCGCTTCGGCGACTTTCCCGAGTTCAAAGTCTCGCCGCTCATGGAGCTGAAGCAGCGCCAGATTGTAGGCTTCAATAACCTCCGCCTGACCGGGCTTATCCATTGTCCCTCGCCAGGGCGTCCATCCAAGTTTCTCCGTGATGTAATCAACCGCCTTGAAGCGGTAGCGGCTGTTCTCTTCCTTCCCGAACGTATCAGCAAGCCTGGCTGACCTAATACCCAATACCGCCGGGTTATCACTTGGGGCGGCCTGCTGGTCTGGGTAAATCAATTCTGCTCCAACGCCCTTCAACGTTTTCGAGAATTGCGGCGCGTAAAGACTCGTCATCTACAGTGTCCGCGAGGCCATGGTAGAGTTCAAAGCCGAACTCCTGCAGCTTTTCGCGCAGGGCATTGAGCGTGATGCTGCCCTCCTGGCGACTGCGCTGGATCTTCTCGATCAGCGCGCCAATACTGACAATGAAACTGCCGACCTTGAGAATGTCCGACACTTCCCGCGGCTTATTCTGAAACGCAATCGGTGCGGGGACTGGCGGCGGTTCGGGGTAAACCTCCATCTTCGGAGGTTCAGGCCATCCGCCGCGGTAGTGGTGCTGTACTCTCTCCACCGTTTCCCGGTACGCTTGCCACTCGGCTTTCCAAGTCGCGTATCCTTCCTGCCACTTCTCATAGGTTAAATGCCACTCGGAAACGGCGTTGCCAAACGCGGGATTGAAGGATGCGTGCCAACCGAGGAGCGCTTCGGTGTTTTCGTCATACCGTTCAATGTAATCCAGAATGAGCGCCCGGAGCAACTGAACTTCGGGAAGCAGGTCTTCCTGATTCTCTTCCTCCTGGAACGACTCGAGCAGTTCCTTGATGCGCGGCCTGCGGATCGCCGAGTACCTGGAACGCAGACCATGCTTGATCGGGGTTGCGCCGCCATGTAATTTACAGCGACCTTCGCCTACATGGTTCGTCCCCCACCCAGCAGGACGCTGGCAAGGTTGCTTGCTTTTCGTGTTTGCTCCACAAACATCTGTCATGGGGTATGTCTGGAAACCGCCCTGTCATGGGGTATGTGATTATTCGGCGCCGAATAATCCTATATCCGCGCTTCTCGCATCCGTCGCCGGAGCAGTGTCAAACCCTGTTCGGTGACTTGGCCTCGCCGCCCGCTACCCGGCGCCATGTGCCCTGCCATCTCCATGATTTCGGCAGGGATACCGCGAGCGGGAATGTCGTGAGAGAAGCCGTATCCCTGTGCCTGGAATGTCAACGCCTTCTCTCGCGCTTGCCGCGCGGCTTCTCGCTCCTGGGCCTTCTGCTCTTTTGTCCGGGTGTTGTTCATGGAAAGCATAAAGGCCCACGCCAACAATGCGGAGTGCATTGCGGCGCGGGCCTGGAGTATCTGGTCCGGCTCGCTCTGGCTGCCGGGATAGGGCCTTCAATTGTCGAAAGGTGGGCGGAATCAGGTTTGCTAGTCCCGCCCAATTAGGGAAGACGCGTGTTCGATTCCGTCTTACTACATACGCAAAAATCGTATCTTTAGCAACAGCGCATAGTCAATTTGCACTATCTTTGCTGTTTTGCGCTCCTTGCAGACCCTCTTTGACCTTTTCGCGTATCGCCGCCTGATACCGGAAGTAGATGCGCCTGACAGTATTCCTGTGGCATCCGGTGAGGCGCGCGGCATCGCTGAAACTGCCCGTCGCGAGGTAGGCGTCTATCATCTGCAACTCTGCACTGGTGATGTTAGAGAGCGGCGGTATGGAGCGCGTGGCGGTCAATCCCGTAACCCCCCGCTTCCCCCACGGTAGGCCATGAATGCCACCGGGATAAACATCACGATTAGCGCCACCAGGCACACAGCCCGGATCAGAATCCTGAACGGGAGTAAAATCCACTTCATCCTGTTACCTCCTGGTCAATTGTTACCCTTACTCTTTCCTCTTCCAGGAACGCCGTCAGCCTTGCTATGTCGGCGGCGCTTGGGATGGGGGAGAGGTTGCCCAGCATATCGGTGAGGGCGGCGTCTTTCGTCTCACCGAGACCGAGTTCAATACCACCTGCGATGTGGACAGCAACCTGCCAGGTAGGTTTCCCGCTCACCTTCGGCTGAGACCATTGCGCCGTGAGGGTGTCATCGTTAAGGTCTTCCGGTTCGATCCCCAGAGCCTCGAACATGGTCACGGTTTCCGGCGGTGTATCTGGTGTATCTCCGGTTTTGGGGGAATCCTGAGATACACCAGGCATTTCCCTCTCAAAACGTGTATCTGGTGTATCTTGTGTATCTTTTTCGGGGTTAGCCTCTCGCGTGTGCGTAGGCGCGTGCGCGTTAGGCGTGTATGCGCCTGTGTCATGCGCGCCCGCATATGCGCGTGTGCGCAGGGACTGCGAAAAAGATACACAAGATACACCAGATACACTTTTCTCTCTCGTAGGGTCGGTGTATCTCGCCAATTCCGGCGAAATCGGAGATACACCGAGATACACATTCTCTCCCCCTGGAATCGCGTCCGGTGTATCTCGTGTATCTTGAGATACACTTTCGCCGGAACCGCTAAAAGGGTCATCCGGTGTATCTCGTGTATCTTGTGTATCTGTTTTCCGGGTGTTTTGCGGGGGCGATTTCAACTCTAAATCGTTGGGCTGAGCGCCCTTTCCCCCTACCGATTCCAGGTAGTAGCGCGCCACGCGCTGGTAGGCTTTGCCCTGGCGAATGCGCTTCCCGCCGTAGACGCGCTCCATCTGCTGCCGGAGTTTCGTGCCCAGACTGACCCGTCCGCCGCGCGTGTTCTCGCTGACAATATCATGGTCAATGGCGATTTCGATCAGGTCTTCCACGCCAATCTCCGCCGTAGACCAGCGTTCCCACCAGGCTCCGACAAACCCTTGCCACCGCTCGCGTTCCGGGTCCGCGCGGTCGTACAGGTCCTCGCGATTCGCCAGGAAGTCAGTTTCCCCGATAGCATTCATTACCCCGCCAATGGCGCGGCAGTAGCCTCCGAATCCCCCAATCGGCTTTCCGTCCCAATGGGGCCGTCCGGCCTTTATCCAGCGACGCAGGAGGATGACACAGGCCGCCACCAGATCGGGGCGTTGCTCCCAGACGAACGCGCCGAGGTCGGGAATCGTGAACCCGCTCCGGTCCTCGGGCTTCTCCTCCTGGCTGTCCAGGCGAATCCAGATAGAGCGGCGCGGGAAGTCGCCTTCCAGTTGGATATTGTTCCCGGTGAGGACCCAGGCGCACCGAACCGGCAGGCGCTCCATATCGGAGGTTCCAAGCCGCCGGTGCGCCATCTCCGGCGCGGTAATGGCAAGGGCCAGCGCGCCGCTGTCCAGTTTGAACTTCAGATTATCCAGCCAGACATATTGCGGCGATTCACCGAGAGCCGCCCCGAGCAATTTGCGCCATTCGTCCTCATCTTTCTTCGACGGGCAGTAGGTCGCTCCGGGTTTCTCGCCGGTCGCTATGGCAAGGCAGGTTTCCGCGAGCAGAGACTTGCCAGAGCCTTGTACGGGCGCGTCAATGAGGTGTAGAGGCGTCGCGCCGCTGATATAGGGTCGCAGGAAGGGCAGGAGAATTAAAGCCAGGGCATGGGTTTTGCTCGCCTTGTCCGCGAACGGGAAGTCTTTCAGGACCCGATTCAGGAGCAGGTCTTTCGCCCACGTCAGGTTCTCGTCTGTCGGCGTTGTGTCTGGCAGTTCCCGGTCATCGGCGGGCTGGTAATAGACCGCCGCGTCTGGCAGGTAGCCGGGTGTGGTCACCAGCTCCCCGCTGGGGCCAACCACGGGAGCCGCCACGATTGCTTCCAGAAGCGGGAAGTGTTGCGCCAGATCCGGCAACACCAGCAGGTCTTCGACGACGGTGCGCGGCGGCGCGATGTGGGTGATGTTGCCCCGTTCATCCTCCGCCACCCAGTTGGCGACACGGGCAAGGCGTCCCCGAAGCTCGAGAACGCCAACAGAGTGGATGCGGGCCCTGCCGTGCCGGTCTTTCACCACCTGAACCAGCCCGCGGTCACGCGAGAAGAGGGTAGGGCCATCCTCCCCGCTGTTGGCGACAAGGAGCGCCTTCAGGCCATCGGCGGTGATGTCCGGCAGCGGGCGGTCTACCGTCTGGATCGAAACCAGGCCGGCCTGCGGGGAGACATCGGCAGCGTCGGCGTCTCCCAGGGTGTCTACTTTCGGAGTCGGCGCGGGCGTCCGCTTTCGGGTGGCGGATTGCTTTGGCGCTCCCTGTTGAGTATTGGGTGTTGAGTGTTGAGTGTTAGGCGCGGGCCGCGTCCCTCCGCCAGACCACCCGGCGGATTGTTCTCTCGCCTTCATCAGTTCCCGGAGCGCTCGCCAGTCGTTGCTCTTGCAGGAGTTGTGCGAGCATCCGAATGCCGCCGCGCCGGTCGCGGTCACATACAGCACCGCATCCGGCGACTTGTGGCTGCCATTGAACGGGCAGTCTATTTGCCACTTGGTTCCGCCCTTGTGCGGTTCGCCGCTGGGGAGCGCGAGACCAACCGCGCGCGCCCACCCTTCCATATCGAAGGGTGCAGACGGCCCGGTGTAGTCACTGCTGGTGGATGGCGCTGGTTTCTGCTCTTGCGGCGCTTCGGCGGCCAGGGCTTCCAGTTGCTGCCTGGTGACAAGCATCACCTCCGGCGGCGCATAGAGCAGCTTGGACAGGCGGTGTGGTCGGTCGGGAGTATCGTCCCCTTTCTTCGCCACTGTGCCGTACAACTTAAAGATCCGCCCCGCGTTGAAATTCCCGGTGTCAACCTGGATGCTCTCGCTGTCGAACCGGGCGGCGAGCGCCTTCAGGCACTTCTCAAACACCAGCCGGGTGGCGTCGTCGTTGGGTTCGTCGCAGGCAACCAGGAGGTGGCCGCCGTTGCCGCTGTCCGCGCAGACGATGGAGCGTTCGGGCCAACCGCGCTCAACAACGAGGTATTCCCGAATCTTGCGCGCGAGCTGCAGCGCTGCCTTGTGTTCGGTATCGCTTGCGCTGATTCCCGCCGGTCGCTTTGCGTCGGTGTCAATGGGGAGCCACCAGCGGCGGATGATGTCCACATCGCTGGTCTGGGGCTTGAGATAGTCCGTTGTTCTGTTGGCGCTCCGGGCGAGCAGAGCCGGGTTTATCTGGTTAAGCACCAGGTAGATCCCGTGGGATGCCTGCATCTTCGTGCTGGTGGCGTCCTTCACCAGGTCCGCAATATGTTCCGGGTCGTAGTACCCGGCAATAGCGTTATCGCGACCTCGGAGTGCTCCGAGGCCGCGCAGTTCGACGATCCCGGTGTCTCGTCGCAACGTCGCAACAGTCCGGGCAATCATGTCTCTATCGGGCAGAATTTTAATGCTCACAGTGTTTGTGCTGTCGTCCTTAAAATCGGTTGCAAACTCTCCCACAGGTCGGCGGGTGCATCAAACAAGCCTTGCATCCCACGGAAGGGAATCGGTTCTGGCAGGGCGCGAACGTCGGAAAGCATCCAGGCAAAGCGACCATTGGCGTAGTTGCCGAAGGCTGCCTCTTTCACACTGATTTCCAGTTCTTTACCGAGGTCGTAAGTAATGCACCGGCCCTCTTTTGGTGTGCGGAACGGGTCAATTAGATCTTCATCGCTAATCGGAGGAATGTATGCGACACTGCGCATGGGCAGGCAGTTTGCCAGTCTCGCAACGGCAACAATTTTGCCTAGAGGAAGCATCACATCCGCATGGCAGATGTGTTCAAACTTCCGTTCCATCGCTTCACGGAAGAACGGTTCACGGCATTGCGCCTTCTCCTCGCGAGTCCAACGCTTCGCCGCGTGAATGGCGATCAGCCCCCGGTAGTTCGTGCCCCAGGATCGGGTTTCGATTTGCTTGTCTCCCCAGGCAACGAGACTTGCCCACGGCTGCCACAGAGAAATGACTTTGATTGGTTCAGACATTGGATGCCACCTTTACCTGTCGTAATTTCCGACTACCAGGCCCGAACAATGGCGGTTGGTCCTTCGCCATCTGCTCCGTCCGCCACACTCCCCAGGTTGCTTCACACACTGCCAGAGCATCCGCAATGGCTTCACTATTGAGGCAGTCCCCTATCGGCAGGCGGTGGATGTTCCGCGCCCATGCCATCGCCGCGTTCTTCGCCGGGTAGCGCGTCATCTGGCTGCCATGGTAGGCGTTCTTGGCTGTCCCAGGGGCGATGTCGTGGTGTGTCGCGGAGAGGAGGCAGGGGAGGGAGAGGATGCCGCCGCAGACCATGAACAGCGCCTCTGTTACCGCGTTCTTGGTCTTGGGCGAATAGAACGGCCACTCGCACCCAACCACGTCCACGGGAGGCAACTCCTTCAGCCAACCCTCGATACTCTCCCGCATTTCGGCGACACGGATGGAACGGTCAGTGAGGGAATGACCGGGACTGGTAGCGCCAACAGCGGCCCACCGGATAGGCCGGAAGCCGCTGCGGGTGCACTGCGCGAGCACCACCCCGGCCAGGTGCGTGCCGGGGTCAATGCCGAGGATATGGATTGCGGGAGGGTTCATTTAGCCGCTCTTTCCGTCTGCGCATTGTTTGCGTAGACCGGGTGCATGGCGCTGGTGAGCGTCACTCGATCCCAAACGCCGTTGTTTTTCTTCAGCCAACGGGCGACGGGTTTGGGGAGCGGATGCGGGAGCGGGGCGTTGATAGCAACGACCAGGTATTCATCGGTGGTTCGGTCGAGGTAGATGTCGAATCGTCCTTCCTTCTCGAAAAGGCGCTTGCCTGTTTCTTCGGCTTCGGAGGAGGCTTTCATCCGGTCGAAGATGTTGGACGGGTCTGCCGGTTGGAATTTCGGCGTGGGGCCAGTAGGATTGATGTTTATTTTCGTTTCGCGACTAACGAGGTGAGGCCGACGATCCTCCGGGGTTGTTTTTGCCGGGTCGGGCCGCGTTGGGTTAATGGAAGATGTTTCCGCCCGCTTCCTCCGAGCGTAGTTGGCCTGGTAGGCGTTCATGCACTTTTTGCATTTGGAGGAGGCGCGGAACTTGCCGCGATAGTCGCAGACGGAGCATTCCCACTCTACTTCTGGTTGCGGGGTTTGAGCAGTCCCTCCTGGGGGTTCTGGAGCATCGCTTCCACTTCCGGCAACATCGCCAGGAGTCTCCGTCTCACTCCCCATAGGAACGCTATCCCGTTGTCCTGCGAGGTCGTTTCCTCCACTATCCCCAGGTCGAACTTCAGACTCTTCGCGTTGTCCTGAAGGCGCTTCAATCTCTTCTGGTTTCGTTTCCCCAGTTGCATCCTGTTCCTCCGCAGGTTCCTCGTCCCGATACCGATTGGTGTATTTCGCGTCGTTCACCAACTCCATCAGTGGGCGCACGGCAACCGCTTTCGGTATTGGCTCCGGCAGGTGCGGTTGTAGCACCATATTGGTTAGCGGATCCTCATCTTCGTCCATGCGAATCAACGAGCTGGTGAGACCCAGGCGGGCAAGACCTTCCTCAAAGTGGGCGCGCGCGGCTTCGAGGCGGACGCGACGAGCAGCGTCCGCCTCGAGCGCCTCTTCATCAAAACGGGCGTAAAGGTCAAAGATCGTTGCCCGGTTATTCAGAATGATTTCTGCAACGTTAGCCATTGGTGGCAGCCTTTCTTGTGCGTTTCTTGCCCGTTTGCGGGGCATCAGGCCTTGGGATGGGGATAGGCGTCACGCGCCCTTCCAGCAGGTTAATCCAGTACCCGCAGGTGGTCAGTTCCCCGTCCCGGAAAAGCCTTTCAAGTAGGGAGAGCGCGAACGTCGCCACATGCTGATTGATGTAGAGACCTTGCTCTTCCAGGGCTTCAGCCAGAGAACACGACGGGCGATTGTCCTCCGGTATGGTCTCGTCGAATATCTCCGGCAGAATCTCGGAGAGGTGGGGAAGCGGGCCGTCTGATTTCGTGACGAATGGCGTCCCCCGACCGAGAACAACCTGCCCGGTCTGCTGCGCGTTGGCGCAATCCAGCCAGTAGGTTGGGTAGTAGAAGTTGCGTTGCCAGTATCCGGCAATCTCCCTGCGCGCCTTTGCCGTGTCCACGCAGGTGATCGCGAAGTCCGCCCGGTCAATAATGCGGCGCGTCTGATACTCCTCGCAGATCGCCTCCCAATCCGTGCCGAACCAGCAGTTCAGGCGGTGGGTCAGGATGTTCGCCTTGTAGCGCCCCACGTCCCCCGCCGCGAAGAGTTGGCGGCCAATATTGGACTCGCTTACCCTGTCCGGATCGAAGGTGAAGACCTGAAGGCCGTAGGGGTGGCCGAGTGCGCGCAGGGCCACATGAAGCCGCGCGAGACCGGTCAACATCTGGCTGCCGGTTCCGCCGCAACCGATCAGGTGAATCTTGATCCGCCGGGTGAGAAGGTCCGAGGGGAGGACGTGTTTCATTTGTTCAGCACCTCCCGAACGGTCAGACCCTGCGGTATCAGATGATCATCCCAATCGAACGCCGCGCCAATCGCCGCTTTCCAGGCGCCGTCATGTCCGCCTAAGTAAGCGGTCAGGTTGTCGCCGCGGTTGGAGTGGGTGAAGTTGGTCTGGAAGAAAGCATCCTCCCAGAGCGGGATGTCCGCCGGGTTCGCGCGGTCCGGCAGGGTGATGTTCCCCCGGCACATATGCCCGTCGGCGTAGACGTTGAAGTAGGGCGCGGCAAATACCGGCGTGGTCTCGTCCGGTCGCTGTCGCCCCTGAAGCGCATAGATATAGAGGTTGGACGCGGTGGCGAGAAACAGCAAAGAGGGGTGGTTTACCTCTTCGCCGTTCACCGCCTCATCAAACGCCTTGCGGCCCGTGCGGAAGTAGATGGTCTGGCGACGCCGGGGAGACCACCACAGAATACGCGACGGATCGGAATACAGCAGGTGCGGGTTGGTCAGGCGACGGAGCGGAGTTTCACCGCCTTCATCACTCCTGCCGACCTCGGCAAGCAGATCCGCCCATGCCGCGCGGGTGAGGAGTTCGCCCGGTCCTATCTCGCCGCCCTTCACCTTGTTCAGAGTGACCATCGTATGCGAGTCGCCCCGATAGATAAGGATGGCCTCCGTCAGGGAGAGGTGGGAACTGGTGGAGAGAACGACATCTATATTCACGCGCGCACCTCGATTCTCTCTCCGACATAGGCGGGATTGTTAATGAGTTTCGCGCTCCAGGTCAGCGCGTAGAGAATCCTGTCGGCGAGAGCCAGAATCGCAAGCGTGTGCCGCATGGTCTCAATGGCCCACCAGAGCGTTCCCGGTTCGCGTCCGGACTGGGAGAGGTCGAAGCCGATCATCCACACCATGTCCGTGTTCTCCACCTGTTGGATCATCTCGTTATGATCATCCATGAACCGGTCCACCCAGTCGTCCTTGTGCCACTGAATCAGGACGGGGATGGGTTGGCGGTTCTCAAAGCAATTCAGGTGGCATAGTTCGCGGTAACGCTTGGTCTTCACGCGCTTCATATCGCGAGGCTCTTGCACCAGGCGAGACAGGATTTCCGCGTCGGCAAGGATTTCCGCCGCCCATTCCCGTTCCTCGTTAAATACTCTCACACGGGCGCGGCGGATAGGCTCTGCTTGCCAGTTGTGGAACAGGGCTTCTTTGGGAACTTCGGCGAGAACAACGCCTTCGGGATCTCGCTCGTCCCAGGCTTCCTCATCCTCTTCCCGTTCCGAGTTGGCCCACTTCGGATCGGCAAGCCCCGTGGTATAGCGGAAGACATGACAGGTCAGGTCGTAGACATCCCAGGCGGCTTTCCCGATGGCCTTCTCCAGACGCTCCACGCCTTCGCCAACCACTACATCGTGAACATGGCGGACGAGCTGCAAGCCGAATGCGCCGACACTTCTGGTTTCACGGGTGCCGTAAAATTGTAGCCAGACACCGGGTTGCCAGTCCGTGCCTGGAAGATGCTGCACATCGTCGGTGTACACAAATTTTAGGAAGCGGAAAACGCCGCGCGTATCGTCAATCCCGGCCAGGGTCGCGAGCCGGGAAATCCCGTTGTTGATGGCATCCACCAGCGGGTGGCTATCGCGGGACATCAGGCCGATGTAATCCTCTTCCTCCAGTATCCCAGCCTTCAGGAGACCCTGCGCGATATGGGCAAGCGCTACGGTGGAGTTGGACGCGCCAACATCCACCGATTTCGGCACGTCCTTCCCCAGGGCGGGAAGCGTCAGTAGATCGGGGGCAGGGATTCGGACGGGAACGGGATTTTTTCGCCGGGTCGCGCGCGTTTGACTTCCTGGCCGATTCGCCGCGCGAGCGATTGGGCCTCCGGGCTGTTGACCCAGGCCGAGACCAGGGGATGGTCCGATACCACCCCCTTGCCCGATAAGACACTCTGGATTGCCTGTGATAGTAGCTCTTCGCATTCCGCTTCCTCGCTATCCCTTGGTCGCAACCGCCCGTTTGAACTCCCACGTTTCCGTGCCATCTTTCGACTCCTTCAGGGTGAGGGTAGCATTGGTCAGGTCCGGGTAGGACTGCGCGAGAATGGCTTTAACCTGCTCCGGCGTTGACGCAGGGTTAGGATCGGCGAGCCGCATGGTGCCGTGCATGAAAATCCGGCGGGTTCGCTTCGGGGTTTCTGTGGTGCTCATTCTGGATTCTCCAAAACCGTTTCGATGTCAATGCCGCGCTCCTCTGCGGTTTTGCGGAGGTGGGCCGTCAGCCATTCGCTTGGCGAGAGAGAAGCGCCGCCCTCGTCACTGTCGCGCAAAGCCTTGATGAGTTTGCGGGCAGGCGTGGGCAGCAGATACTCCTGATGGCGCCAGAGCATGGCGAGAGCCACATCCAGCGTCCAGTTAAGATCCCAGAGCCGGTCATCATCGCTCTGGAGGATGGTGGTAGCAATGCGCGCGCCGCCCTTTGGCGCATCTACCGCTTCCGGTTCGGCGGTCACGACCTTCGGCGCTGGTGCGGGAGTAGTAGCCACCGGCGGCGCAACGGGCGCGACAGGCTGGGTGATGGCATCAGGACTGGTGGCGGGTGGCGCGGCATCCTCTGCCTCTTCCTGCTCGCTCTCGGTTTCCGGGGTAGGTTCCGGCCCCGGCTCCGGCGTTGTCTCCGGTTCCTCAAGCGGAGGAATCGTTTCCTCGATGTCTTCCGCAGGTTCCGAGGCGGGCGGCGCGACTATCGCCGGTTCCGGTTCGGGGGCGGGAGCAGGCTCTTCCTGTTTCGTTTCCTCTGCCGCTGGTTCAAGTCCCAGCGGCAGAGCGACCTGCGCGGCCTTGGCCCGGGCTTCGTCCTCCAACTGGGAGAGGAGCGCGGCAACCCGCAGGCGCGTCTGCTTGAGGTTCAAGCCCTCTTCCTCAAGTTGTTCCGCCACCAACTGCAGCGCCGACGGATACTCCGACAGGCGGCAGAGTTCCATCGCGTGGGATTCCGGAATGACGCCCAGGTCCACCTTGTCGCGAATGGCGAGCGGCAGATTGCGCCACAGACGGAGCCTGTTGTTGATAAGCGGCTGGGATACTTTGAGCCGTTCTCCCAGCGCGGCCTGCGTCAGGGTGGGTTCCAGCAGGAGCATCCGGTCATAGGTTGCCGCGCATTCAATCGGCGAGAGGTCGGAGCGGTGCGCGTTTTCGGCGTAGGCCGTCGCCAGGTGTTCCGCGTCGGTCATGTCCTGGACAATAATCGCGGGGATGGCAGAAAGGTCCGCGATCCCCGCCGCGCGCCAACGACGCTCGCCGGTAACAATGACATAGCGCCGGTCGGCGAGAGCGGGATGCGCGAAGTCCGCCGCCTTGTTCGCATAGCGGACGGTGATCGGCTGGATAACCCCGCGCAGACGGAGATCGTTCGCCAGGTCTCGAAGCGCGTCAGGGTCAATGCGTTTCCGGGGATTGAGCGGCGAGTTGCCGATGTCCTCCAGACGGATCATTTCTATTTGCGGCGCGCTATTCGGCGCCGAATATTCTTCTGTGTTCAAATCGTCCTCCGGGTCATCGTGTATTGCCCTCATTGCGTCCTCGCATCGGGCGAGATAGTTGTAGGGGGGCATTGTCTACCCCCCCCCCGATTTTTT
>Ga0310810_10000295_pt1 | contig 52110 bp, 54 predicted proteins | sample NCmetagenome_FD_207641 | JGI IMG/M metagenome (GOLD analysis project Ga0310810, IMG submission 207641) | Soil microbial communities from experimental microcosm in Duke University, North Carolina, United States - NC | ecosystem: Engineered > Artificial ecosystem > Soil microcosm > Unclassified ...
GGCAGATTCCCACGCGTTACGCACCCGTGCGCCACTAGACCCGAAGGTCTCGTTCGACTTGCATGTGTTAGGCATGCCGCCAGCGTTCGTTCTGAGCCAGAATCAAACTCTCAAGTTGATGTACGACTTGGCCTCGGAGGAATAGTCCAAAGCCAGGCCGGATCTCTGGGAGCCGTTCCTGCACAAATATACAAACTGGTGTGTTTGCGTATTAGGACATTTGTTCGTTCCGCCGGGCAAGCCCGACGAAAGTCACATTAAGGAACGGCATAAATTTGACCGATCCGCCGATACCCAGAGGCTATCGGTGACCGGGCCGCCGCCCACATGTCCCTTCATCTAAACCGACAATGTCAAAGAGCCGACGCATCTCTGGCCCCCGGTTCGTTTGGTTCCGGGTGTCGATATTCGACTAGTTAGAGACACGAACACGGTGGCGGTCCGAAACTCGGCCGCCGCCGCTGCTGTGAGGGGGCATATATGTAGGAGCCGCCGAGGGGTCAACAGCCTTTTTCAAAAAATCGGGAATGAAGCTGTCATGAGACCGTAAAACATTGGAAATCCGGGACTTCCTGTTTCATTAGGCCGATTGGATATAAGTCCGGAGCGCCTCGGCCTCGGCCTCGATCCGCTCGATTCTGTGCTTCACCAGGTCGCCGATCGACACGATTCCCCGAATCTGTCCCGCCTCGACCACCGGCAAATGACGCATCCGGCGCTGGGTCATGGTTGCCAACGCGGCCAGAATAGGGGTCTGGGGGTCGACGGTCTCAACCGGCGAGCTCATCACCCGGTCGACCGGCCAGTCGAGTACGCCCGAACCATGGTCGGCGACGCAGCGCACGAGGTCCCGTTCGGAAAAGATGCCGCAGATCCCGGCCTGGTCGAGCACCGGCAGCGCGCCGATCCGGCGCTGGGCCAGCAATCCGACCGCGTCACGGACTGGAGTGCCGACCGGCACGGTTGCCACTTCATTGCCCTTGTTCGAAAGAATCGTCGCGATCGTCATCGGCGCCGCCTTTCCATTGCACCTGAATGCATGTGCGCGTTGAAAGTCGCAGATTCAACCGCCAAATGGCCTTCATGCCCAGCATTGACCCGACGCCGCCGCTGGAGCCATTGAAGCGGCAGTTCCTCAAGATCATGCGCTGGGGAACATTATTCTCGCTGGCCATCGCTGCAATGGCCGTGGTGCTGGTCGCCCAGGGCGACGACACCTTCCATATCCATATGTTGATCGCCACCGGGCTGGGAGTGGGTCTTAGCGTGTTGCTTGGAATCGCGCTGATGACACTGGTGTTCCTTAGCAACCGGATGGGGCAAGACGCGGACGCCGCTCACCATTTTCAGAAGGACAAGAATGACGATCGACCATAGGAATCCGGTCCTCCGCGTCGTCCCGGGGCCCAGCGACATTAATGCCAACGGCCATATCTTTGGCGGTTGGGTACTCAGCCAAATGGACATCGCCGCCGGCATCGTCGCGTCGCGGCGGGCAGGTGGTTCGGTCGCGACAATCGCGATCGAGCGGATGGAATTCATCACGCCGATCCACCTGCGCGACGTGATCAGCGTGTTCGCGGAGGTCGAGCGGGTCGGGCGAACGTCGATGGCGATTCGCATTGAAGTCATCGCCACCCGCGACCGCGGCGCCACTGACATCAAGGTCACCGAAGGGCTGTTCACCTTCGTCGCGCTCGACGAGCAGCATCGGCCAAGGCCGGTCGACCCGGAATAAAAAGGGCCCCCGGCAAGCGGAGGCCCCAAGAGGCTGGGAAGAACAGGCCTCTAGAAGTCTAGCTGGGCGCGCATTGCGAATATGTCGCTGTCGAATTCGCGCTCGTTGGCGGGGTCAGACAGGTCATCGCCAAGCGAGTTGCGCGGACCTCCCGTCACGTTGATGTGCGAATATTGCGCCATCAGGCGAGTGTAGTCGGTTGGGTTCCAGATGATGCTTGCCTGGTAGGCAATCTGTTTGCCGCCGTTGACGTAGAACGGCGCGGAAAGTGACGACGAACTGCCGTCGACATCGTCGCTAAGGTCTACATAATCCACTCGGCCGTTAAGCTGGATCGCACCCCAGCCACCCTGGTTGAAGGGCTTCAGCACCTTCACTCGGCCAAAGCTGCCGCCCTTATAGGCGCGGGTCTCGCCGGTCAGGTAGAAGCCAGCTTCAAGATATCCCCCCCAGAAGCTTGGGTTGCCGTTGAGTGGAGTGCCGTTGGGCGTTGTGTTCGATTCAGGATCCAACAACTTAGCGGCCTGCTCGGCAGGCGTGTACGTGCCATGGACCCAGACCTTCTGCGCCTCGCCGGCGACGTGGAACTGCTTGAAAATCGCCGCCGCCTCGACGCCGACGATATTGTCGCCAGTTGCTGACAGGGCGCCGGTGCTGATGAATCGCTGGTCGGTCAACTGCGTCATGGGCCGCAACTGGTAGTTGCGGCTCTGCGCTTCCCTCCTGTTGTCGCGGTGCTCGAAGTTCGCGCCGAGGTGCAGGCGAGTTGATCCGAGCGTCGGCGAGAAGACGCCGCGCGCGGCAAACACCCAGCCGGTGCGATTGAAGTCGTTGGCATTCACCTCTTCGCTAAAGATACCCGCCTGGGCAGTCCACTTGTCCGCCATCTTGTCGTTGGCGACCAATGCGGCGCCGATGCGGCGGTTATGCGAGAAGGCGTCGGTGATGCCGGCACGCTCCATGAACGACGTGTATTTGGAACTAGTCATCGTCTCGAGGCTCGAGAAGGGGTAGAAATACCCGACCTGCGCCGTCAGCGGCGAATTCTTGAAGTCGTAAGCCAGCAGTACGTCCTCAAAGTCGACCTGGCCTTGAGCAAAATTGAACTCGACACTGTAACGGAACCCGCCGGGGATGGTGCCGTCGGCGCCAATGGTGAGGCGGCGAGCGCGGGTGTTCCAGCCGAGGTTGCCGAAATTTAGGCCCGCGACCGTGCCGCGGAGTTCATCGCCATTCGGGTAGCCGACGTAGCCGGCATCATATTGCACCAGTCCCTTCGGCTTGAAGCTCCAGCCCGCGTCCTTGTCCTCCAGCTGAGGCGCACCCTTCCATGACGGGGTCACCTTGGCCTGGGCAGCCTGGATCTGGGCGATTGATTCCTGCAGCGCCTCGACCTGGGCCTGGAGCAGTTCGAGCTTTGCCTGGGCATCGTCGAGGTCCTTCGCCTGCTGGATCACAGCGTCGGCGGTGGCGTCGGACTGATCAGGCTGCTGTGTATCAGCAGGAGGAGTCGTCTGCTGCGCAAGCGCCGCACTGCTGATGACCAGGGCGCTGCCAGCAAGCAGCGCGCGAATGAAATGGGTACGCTTCATTATCTTCCCTTTCCCCCGCCTCACTTTGCCGGTGAGGCTGATGCGCACCGTCCGAGTGGACGGCGCGCATGACATTTGTGTGACCAACCTAGCTTATTTCAGCTCGGCAAACTTGACTGGAGTGAGATTGCGCGCCGCGATCTGTGCACGGGCGCGAACGCCATTTGGAGCGGCAATCAATCCGGCCTGGCGAAGGTAGCCAGTGGGGCCGAAGGCGCTCTCCTTTGTGAACTCAGCGACGAACGCGCGGACTGCCGGAATTGCCCGGACGTGCGCGTTCTTCACGTAGACATAGAGCGGACGAGCGCCCGGATATTTGAACGAGGCGATATTCTCATAGGTGGGCAGAACGCCGTTGATCGTCAGGCCCTTCAGCCGGTTCAAATTCTCTTCCAGGTAGGAATAGCCGAAGATGCCGATGGTGCCGGCGTTCGCCTCGATCTTCTGGACGATCAGATTGTCATTCTCGCCGGCTTCGACGAACGCGCCGTCTTCGCGCATGGCGGTGCAGACTTGCTTGTACTTGGCTTCATTGGCCTTTTTCAGGGCAGGCATGGCAGGGTTGGTGTCGCAGCCCGCCGACATGATCAGCTCGCCGACGGCGTCGCGCGTTCCGCTGGTCGGCGGCGGACCGTAGACGCGGATCGGAATGGCCGGCAGCTTGCCATTGACGTCCTTCCAGGTTTTGGCCTTGTTCGGCTTGCCGAACGGGGTCTTGGCCAGCGCCAGGTAGATGTCCTTGGTGGTCACACCCGAAAGCGGGCTGCCCTTGGCCGTGGCAAAGGCAATGCCGTCGATGCCGACCTGGATTTCGGTGACTTCCGTGACCCCATTGGCGGCGCAGGTCTTGGCTTCCGAAGATTTCATCCGCCGCGACGCATTCTCAATGTCGGGGAAACGCTCCCCGACGCCGGCGCAGAACAGCTTCATGCCAGCGCCCGTGCCAGTCGACTCGATCACCGGCGCTCCAAGATTGGGGTTGGCGCGAGCGACGCGCTCGGCAACCGTCTTGGCGAATGGATAGACGGTCGAGCTGCCAACGGCGCGCATGCCGCGCGCATCGGCCATTGCCGGTAGTGAGAGTGCGGCTACCGCGGTGGCGGCATAGATCAGAGTCTTCGAGCTCATGTGACAAGTCCCTTTGGGCGAACACCTCCGTTCGCCGACAGGGTGCGGATTAGGACGGACCAGCGACGCGTTCGTGACTTTCATGTTACCGTTTCGTGACGGTAACGGCCGGGGCTTTTGCGCAACAATAAGGGCGGTGGAATCAGTTCCACCGCCCTATCATTTTGGTTGTTGTTGCTGCCGCTCAGGCTGCCGGTGCAGCCTCGTCACTGTCGTCGGCGCGCGGCTTGCGAGCTGCCCGGCGGCGAGGCTTCGGCGCCACCTCTTCCTCGGCATCCGTTTCAGACGCGCCGATCGAGGGCGGAAGGACGCCGAGCGAAATGCGCTCCTCGCTGCCTTCCTCGTCGCGGTCGGTGCGGTCGTCGCGATCATCGCGGTCATCGCGACGAGCGCCGTTGGCGCGAGCCTCGCGGTCGCCACGATCACCACGCTCGAACCGGTCGCGGCCGCGTTCGCGGTCACGGCGCGGCCGCTGGCGGATTTCTTCGCCTTCGTCGTCGGCCGAGTCATTTTCGGCCACCAACTCTTCATCGCCCTCGACCTCGTCCTCGTCGTCGCGGCGCGGGCGGCGTTGCGCCTGCTGCTCTTCGAAACGCGAGCGACTGTCTTCGAGCACGCGGAAATAATGGTCGGCGTATTGCAGATAATATTCAGTCTGCACGCGGTCGCCGGCGAGCTGGGCATCACGCGCCAGGCTCTTGTATTTTTCCAGCAGCTGGGCGGCATTGCCGCGCTGGCGGTTGTCCTGCCGATTGACACCGGCGTTACCGGGCATTCCCTGCGGACGCTGTCCGCCGCGGCCACGACGACGGCCGCCCTGACGATTGTTGATCAAATTCTGGTTCCCTGTCGCACTGGCACCGGCCTCGACCGGTTGCCTTTCCTTCTTCCCTTCAACGGAAGTGTGGCCCCCGCCGCGGCGGACCGGCTCGCGCATCTACGCAAGTCGACCCTCCCTTTGCCGTCTGTCGCATTGCGAAAGCGCGGCGATGTCGTCGGGGGTCGGTGGCGGGGGCGCATCATTTTTTAAGGGAGCGGCCCCGTCCCTGGACCCCGATGTAATGATGAGCCGCGGAAATTCCAAGCGTTTTCGACTAACCGCGGATCAGCAGCGCCCGCGGCCGATCAGCGAGGTCAAGGGCAACCGACGGCGACAAGCCCTGCTTGCGGAACAGCTCGGCGGCACTTTCCGCCTGGTCGAAGCCGATTTCGATCGCGGCCAGGCCGCCCAATGCCAGCAGCCGCCCGATTTCAGGCGCCAGGCGCCGAAAATCGTCAAGACCCTCCGGTCCGGCAAACAGCGCTTCGGCCGGTTCATAGTCGGCAACCCCGTGGCCAGTCTCGACACCCGCTGCAACGTAGGGCGGATTGCACAGGATGAGGTCGAATCGTTCGCCGATGCCTTCGGCCCAGTTGCCGATGCGAAAGTCGGCGCGGCCGGCCATGCCCAGGCGACCGGCATTGCGCCGGGCGTAGGACAGGGCCGCGTCCGATGCATCGATCCCAACGCCGTTGGCTTCCGGCCATTCATCAAGCGCCGCCAGCAGCAGGGTCCCGGGCCCGGTGCCGAGATCGAGGATGCGTTTGGGTCCTAGTTTTCCCGAGAAATGCTCGACGGCCGCGGCAATCAGCGTTTCGCTGTCTGGACGGGGGACAAGTGCGCCCGGTCCGACTTCCAGGTCGACGGTCCAAAAGGCGCGATGGCCGGTGATATAGGCGACCGGCTCGCCCGCCCGGCGACGATCGACAAATTCGAAGAATGCCAGCGGCGATTCGCCTGTCGGATTGTCGAGGATCAGCCGGTCGCGGCCGACGCCGAGCGCGGCTGCCATCAGCAATTCCGCGTCGAGACGCGGGGTGTCGCTGGTCGAGGACAGTTGCTGGGTGGCGCGGCTCAGCGCCCGCGCGATGGCGGTCACGCTTCTTCCAGGCTCGACAGCCGCTCGGCCTCGTCCTCGGCGATCAGCGCATCGACCAGCTCGCCCAGGCCCGGCCCTTCGAGAATCGCGTCGAGCTTGTGCAGCGTCAGGTTGATGCGGTGATCGGTCACCCGTCCTTGCGGAAAATTATAGGTGCGGATGCGCTCCGACCGATCGCCCGAGCCGACCATCGACTTGCGCGCGCCGGCTCGTTCCGATGCCAGCCTTTCCCGCTCCAATTCAAACAGTCGGGTACGCAGGACCTTCAGCGCCTTGGCCTTGTTCTTATGCTGCGACTTCTCGTCCTGCTGGATGACCACCAGCCCGGTCGGCAGGTGAGTGATCCGGACGGCACTGTCGGTAGTGTTGACCGACTGGCCGCCGGGTCCGGACGAGCGATACACGTCGATGCGGAGGTCCTTGTCGTCGATTTGCACATCGACGTCCTCGGCCTCGGGCAGCACGGCCACGGTCGCTGCCGACGTGTGGATGCGGCCGCCGCTTTCGGTCACGGGCACGCGCTGAACCCGGTGCACTCCGCTTTCGAATTTCAGCTTGGCGAACACCCCGGCGCCGCTGATCGACGCGACCGCTTCCTTATAACCGCCGACATCGGCCCCCGAAGCGCTGATCAGCTCGAACTTCCAGCCCTGCTCCTCGGCAAAGCGCTGGTACATTCGCAGGAGATCTCCAGCGAACAAGGCAGCTTCGTCGCCGCCTGTGCCGGCCCGGACCTCAAGCATCGCCGCGCGGTCGTCGGCGGCGTCCCTGGGCAGCAACCGCAGCGCCAGCGCGCGCTCGGCCTCGGGCAGCTTATCCTTAATCTCTTCGGCTTCGGTTGCCGCCAGCTCCTTGAGCTCGGCCTCGGCGCTGGCATCATGGGCAAGGCCGATCAGCACCTCGAGTTCGGCGCGCAGACGCCGGACTTCTCGTGCGGCGGAGGCCACCGGCTCAATCTGCGCATATTCCTTGGAGAGGCGAACGAAATCCTCGGGCGCAAGGTCGGGCGCTGCCATCGCCTCGGCCAGCTCATGCTTCTTCGCCTCGATCGAGACGATGCGGTCGAGCGAGATGGTTTTCATGCCGTCAGCAATGCCTCGGCCCGCGGCTCATCGTTCGACTTGATGCGGCGGGTCACCGCGCCGCGTGAGAAGCCCAAAACGATAATTTCGCGCGCACCTTTCTTCACTGCCCGGTCGAAGCGCTTGCGCGGGCTGCCAGTGGCAACGATCTCAACGGACAGGCCGGCGGCACGCAGCCGGCTTGCGGCAGCCAGGCTGGCACCGAGCGCGGCATCGTCCTCCACGACAATCGCCGCATCGATCTGCTCGACTTCCGGAGCATCGATCAGCATCGCCAGCCGCTCTATTCCCGCTGCCCAGCCGATGGCCGGCGTGTGCGGCCCGCCAAGCGATTCAATCAGCCCATCGTAGCGGCCGCCTGCTATCACCGTGCCCTGCGCTCCCAGCCGGTCGGTGACGAATTCGAACGCCGTGTGACGATAATAATCGAGGCCGCGAACGAGGTGTGGGTCGAGCTCGAAAGCAACGCCCGCGGCCTTCAGTCCTTCGCGGACCTTGCCGAAGAATTCTTCGGCTTCCGCGGTCAGCTTCATCGCCGGGGCCTTATCGACGAATGGGCGATCCCGCGGATCCTTGCTGTCGAGAATGCGCAGCGGATTCTTCTCTAACCGCTCCTGGCTGTCTTCCGACAATTGGCTGCGGTGCGAAGAAAAGTGGTCGACTAGCGCACTCCGCCAGGCATCGCGGCTGTCTGCATCGCCGAGAGTGTTGAGCTTCAAAGTCACGCCGCCAATGCCGAGTTCGGAGAGCAGCTGCGAGCCGAAGGACAGAATCTCGACATCGGCCTGGGGTTCGCCGGCACCGATGATCTCCGCATCGAGCTGATGAAACTGGCGGTAGCGGCCCTTCTGCGGACGTTCGTAGCGAAAGGCGGCGCCGTGGGTCGCCACCTTGAGCGGCGCAAATTGCTGCCAGCCCTCGCTCAGATAGGCGCGGCAAATGCCGGCGGTGAATTCTGGCCGCAGCGTGATGGAATCACCCGAGCGGTCCTCGAACGAATACATTTCCTTGGAAACGACGTCGGTGGTCTCCCCGATCGTCCGGGCGAACACCTGGGTCGGCTCGATCAGCGGAACTTCGACACGCTTGAAGCCGTAAAGGCGGCGCACGCGATCGAATGCGGCGACCACCGCATGGAAGCGATCGGCCTCTTCTCCAAGCAGGCTTTGGGTGCCACGGATCGGCTGAGGGGTCTGACTGTTCGACATACGGATGGGCCAGCACCTAGCGTCTGGAAATAACGAACGCTAGCCATGCGCCCATGTCAGGTATCCGTCGCGCAGTTGCGCTCAGTCTCGCCCTCCCCTTCATCCTTGCCGCCAACAGCGCACCGCAGCCCCTGGCCTTTGCGGACAATATTCCAGCCGCCCGCGACATCGCCTATCCGGGAACGATCCGACTGTCGGTGGAGGCAACCGATCTTGCTCGCGGCATCATGAAGGTGCGCGAGACGATACCGGTCGCCGGGCCAGGGCCGTTGGTGTTGCTCGCGCCCAAGTGGCTGCCGGGCAACCACGCCCCGCGCGGCCCGATCGAGAAGCTAGCCAACCTGGAAATTACTGCCAACGGCCAGAAGCTCCCATGGCTGCGCGACCCGGTCGACGTCTATGCCTTTCATGTTGACGTCCCGGCCGGTGCCATGGAGGTCGAAGTCCGCTTCTTGCACCTGGCGGCGAGCGCCGCCGACCAGGGCCGGATCACCGTGACGCGCGAGATGCTGAACGTTCAGTGGGAAGCCGTGTCGCTTTATCCGGCCGGTTATTTCACGCGGCAGATCCCGATCCAGGCAAGCCTGACCATTCCCGGCGGGTGGCGGGCGGCAACGGCGCTGCGACCGACCGGAAGCGATGGCGGCAGGATCGACTATGGCGTGGTCAATTATGAGGTCTTGCAGGATTCGCCGGTATTCGCCGGGAAATATTTCCGCACCGATGACCTAGGTCACGGCGTCGCTCTCAACACCGTCGCCGACGCGCCGAAGGAGCTGGAAGTCCCGGCCGAGGTCCTCGCCAAGCATCGAGCGCTGGTCGACCAGGCGCTGAAGCTGTTCGGAGCGCGTCACTTCGATCATTATGATTTCCTCCACGCCGTCACCAATCGCATGGGCGGCATCGGCCTCGAGCATCACCGCAGCAGCGAGAACCAGAACGATCCCGGATACTTCGTCGACTGGAAGAAAAGCCTGGCCGATCACAATTTGCTGCCGCACGAATTCACCCACAGCTGGAACGGCAAGTTCCGGCGCGGCGCCGACCTGTGGACGCCGGACTTCCGCACTCCGATGCGCGACAGCCTGCTGTGGGTATACGAAGGCCAGACCCAATTCTGGGGCTATGTGCTGGAAGCGCGGTCCGGCCTGTCGACGAAGCAGGAAGTGCTCGACAAGCTGGCGGTGATCGCCGCCGGGCTCGACAATCTGCCAGGCCGTGTATGGCGGCCGCTGATCGACACCACCAACGATCCAATTATTTCGGCGCGGCGGCCCAAGGGCTGGACCAGCAACCAGCGTTCCGAAGACTATTACAATGAGGGGCTGCTGATCTGGACCGAGGCCGACGCGATCATCCGCCAAGGCACCAAGGGCAAGCGCGGGATGGACGATTTCGCCCGCGCCTTCTTCGGCATCAACGACGGCGACTGGGGTGAGGTGACCTACAGCTTCGACGATGTCGTGGCGACGTTGAACGGCGTCTATCCTTATGACTGGGCGTCGTTCCTGCACGAGCGGGTGTACCAGACCTCCGAGCGGGCGCCGCTGAACGGATTCACTAAGTCCGGCTACCGGCTGGTCTACACCGACACCCCGACCGATGCCGCAAAGGCCATTTTCAAGTCCCGAGAGGCTGCTGATTTCAGCTATTCGCTCGGCCTCAGTGTCGGCAAGGAAGCGAAACTCGCAACGGTCGTGTGGGGATCGCCGGCGTTCGATGCCGGGCTGACGGTCGGACAGGCGATCGTGTCGGTCAACGGCCATGCCTATAGCGAAGACGTGCTGAAGGACGCCGTGACCGCTGCCAAGGGCGGTACAAATCCGGTCCGACTGATCGTCAAACGCGGCGAGGAGGTGGGGCCGGTCGACATTATGTGGAGCGGCGGCCTTCGCTATCCGCGCTTCGAAAAGGTCGGCAAAGGCGATGGCCCGCTGGACAGGTTGCTCGCTCCGCTCTGACCGCACTGACACTTCGGGGGGCTTGCCCTTGGCGCGCGAGCGTCTAAGGGCAGCGCCATCATGAATATCGACCTGATTCCCGCGGGGTCCAATCCCCCGCAGAGCATCAACGTGCTCATCGAAGTGCCGATCGGCGGCGAGCCGGTAAAATATGAATTCGACAAGAAGAGCGGGGTGATCGTCGTCGATCGAATCCTGCACACGCCGATGCGCTATCCAGCCAATTACGGCTTCATCCCTCAAACGCTATGCGACGACGGCGATCCGCTCGACTGCCTGGTGATGACCCGCTGGACGCTGATGCCCGGGACGGTAATCGCGGCGCGTCCGGTTGGCGTGCTCCGGCTGGAGGACGAGGCCGGCGGCGACGAAAAGATCCTGGCGGTGCCAACCACCAAAATCTCGCCCTATTATAGGGACGTCGAGAACTACACCGACCTGCCGCCGATCGTGGTCGAGCAGATCGAGCATTTCTTCACCCACTATAAGGACCTGGAGCCGGAAAAATGGGTGCGGGTTGGAACCTGGGGCGACGCCGCCGCGGCACAGCAGGTCATCCTCGATTCGATCGCCAAGGCGAACGCCTAGCCCGAAGGTTGCTGGCGCTGCTGGCGAAGCTGCTGGATGAAACCGCGCGGCACGAAAAGTTTCCTGAACGTGATTCCAAATGTCCGGCTGACCGGCTCAAGCAGGTCTGGCTGGTAGCTTAGCGGCGTCCCGCCGCTGACATCGCGTACCTTGGGCCGAGTGTTGAGGATATTCTCGGCGTCGAACCGGATCGATGCGCCGCGGAAGAAGGGGTGCTTCGAAACCAGGTCGAAATTCTCGCTGAGGTTGGCGAACAGCCTTAGGTCGAGGTCGAAGTAGGGTGAGAATTTAAGGTCGCCAGCTGAGCCGTCGACCTTCGTCCCGCTCCGCCAATTGCCCTGCAGCCGGGCGCCATAGCCATTATTGTAATAGCCGGTTTCGAACTGCACCTCGTGCCGCGGCCGGCCGCCCAATGAACTGACCGGTTCGCCGTTGAGATAGTCGAGCTTGGCTACGCCCGCCCCGACCTTCACCTCGTCGACCAGGTTGATCTGGTCAGTCAGCGAAAAGGTCAGGCGTCCGCCCTGGCCGCCGCCGAAGCGGCCGCCTCCGCCGCCGAAGCCGCGGAAGCCCCCGCCTGCGCCGCCCCGGCCGGCGGCCTCGCCACCTTCAGCTGGGGGTGGAGGCGGCCTTGCGCCTTCGCCCTGCTGCGCGCGCTGAGCGGCGAAGCGCTGGCGAAAGGAGTCGATCGCCGCTTGCGAAGGCGGTTTGGACTTGAGCGGCTTGGTGAAATCGAAGCCCCAGCGGATCGTGTCCCTGCGCGATTGCTCGAAATTGACTGGCCTGAGGTCGACCCGAACCAGGATGCCGTTCGAGTCGCGTTCGAAGCGATCCGGGAACGCGGCCTCGAGCGCCTCGCTGGCGGCAGGGAAGCTGGCCTGTGGGTGGTCGATCGCCTGGTGAACATATTCAGCTCGAAGGCGAAGGTCGGTTTCCTTGAGCGGCTGCCAATTGCCGCCGATCTTGAAAACGTTTCGAGTGTCGGCGCGGAGATCCGGATTGCCGCCGGTGACGGTGGTGACCAGCACGGTCTGCCCGGTGGTGAAATCGAAAAAGCTTACGTTGGGAGTTTCAAGCACCGGGTCGCCGAGCTGCTGAAGCAACGGCGCACCTTCTTCCCGGGTCCAGCTTGCATTGACGTTGAGCCGCTGGCTCGGCCCCCAGTTGAGCCCAGCCCCGATGCTGGTCAGCGTGCCGAAGTCGCTGAGGTGAGTGAGCTCAGCATTGGCATTGGCGGTCAGCCGGCCGATCGCTGCGCCACGTCCGGTGACGGGAAGGTCGACGCTGGCCGATCCTTCGAGCGTGCCGCGATTGAGATTGGAATCCGAGTGGATGCCGTCACTGGTCGCCTCGCTGTCAATTCCGGTCGACCCCGCGCCAATCCGGAATGTGGCGGTGGCGTCACCAGCCGGAAGCGTAAACAGCGGGCCGGTGGCCGTGCCGTCGAGCGCCAGATTGTAGCGATTTGAGCGGCTGTGGTCGCGCGGCAAGCTGGGTAGCGGTCCCAGGTTCCCAAACGGATCGAGCGTTGGATCGTTGGCGTCGAGCCTTGCCTGGACGTCGCTAAGATCCGGCCCATTGTCGGTCCGCGAAGTGCTGTGGTCGAACTCGGCATTGCCGGTCGAGGAAAGTCGCCACTTGCCCCGCTGGGTGTTGAGCGCGGTACCAAGCCGGAAGGATTCAGTGGACGAGTTGCGGGTAAGCGGGCCTTCGTCCGGGAAAGCACGGAGAATTTCGGTGCCATTATCGTCGAGCGTGCCGGTGGGAACGCCGAACCGCGCTTTGCCCGCCTCACGCTCTGCCTCCAGGTTGAGCGTGGCTGACACGTCGCCAAATATGGTGCGGTTGTGCGTGCCCGACAGACGGATGTCGCTGTGCGGCGCAACCAGAGTCCGGAACGGCCGAGGATCGGCCGCGTCGGTGTCCGGCGCGACCGGCTGCAGCACAATATCGCGTTCGGACTCGAACAGCGCCGAATTGGCCTCGGCGTGGAAGCTTAATGATGTGCGCGTGTCCTGGGCGAGGATCAGCCGGGTGGCGTCACCCTGCCCGGAGACATAGCCGCCATCGGTGGCGCCCTTCGCTCGCAGTTCTGCGCTGGTCGAGTTGAACCGGCGGCGCAGGACGATATTCACCACGCGCTGGTCGGCGGCATAGCCATATTTCAGCGCGACCTCCTCCGGCAGTATTTCCATCCGCTCGATTGCTTCGGGCGGGAGGTCGCGAAGTTCGCGAAAACCCGAAATGCGCTGGCCGTTGAGCAGCAGGATCGGCCGTCCGCCGGAACGGCCTCGGGCACTGCCGATCTGCGAGGCAACCGAATCCAGCAGTTCCTGGATGCTGGTCGCCCCGGTCGCTCTAATGTCGCGAGAGGTCAGCGTCTTTTCGGGCGGGATGTTGCCGACCACCGAGCCGCGCGGCTTCTGGCCCTGGACGACGATTTCCTGGCCCCCCTCCTCATCGGCATATTCCTCATCAGGCTGGGCTGCGGCAGTTGCCGTTTCGCCAGATGGCCCTGGCGCGGGAGCATCCTGGGCCAGGGCTGGCGCCGGGGCAGTCGATGCAAGCAGGACGAGAAGCAGGGAAGGATAACGCCACATGAAGCAGGGACAACTCGGTCAGGGGAAACTGGCTCCCTGCTGACGAGAATTAGATGAAGCCTGCATGACTGGCAGCGTGCGAGCCATGCCTATCGTCGAAATGCTCAGCCTTTCAGCGCTTGTACTGCCGCAAGCGTCTTGGCGACATGGTCTTTCCAGTCGAGCTCCGAATGGACCATCACGATCCGCCCCTTGCGGTCGATGACATAGCTGGTGCGGTCGGTCAGTTCGGGCTTCTGCTTCAGGACCACATCATAGGCCTTGATCGTTTCCGGCGATGCGGTCGCCACCGGGAACTTGCTGCGGCAGGCCTCGGTCGAGAATTTCTTCAGCGTATCCAGATTGTCGGCGCTGAGGCCGACCACGCGGGCGCCGGCCTTGCGGAATTCGGGCATGGCGTCAGCGAATGCCTTGGCCTCGAGCGTGCAACCCTGGGTGAAGGCCTTGGGGAAGAAATAGAGCACCAGCGGCCCGTGCTTGAGCTGGTCCTTCAGATGCAGCTTGAACGGCTTGCCGCCAACCGCGCCCATGGTGGTGAAGTCGGGTGCCTGGGCGCCGACCGGCAAGGCCGCAGCCAACGGCTGGGCGGACAGTGCAGTGGTTACCAAGATGAAGGGTAGTAAAGCGCGCATCGGGCGACTCCTACGGCGGTTGGCGGCACGCTAATCCTACAAACGGCTGCTGGCTAGGAGCCGTCGGGGAAACCGGCGCGCTCGGGATGCCTGGGGGTGAGCGTGCGGAAGAAGGCGAAGGCCGGCCTCATGTCCGCCTGATAATTGCCGGTCGGGCGGATCACCGGGCCGAACACGCCGCGCCTGGTCGGATAGTCGGGGCCCGCGGCGAGGATCGGGACGCCCGCCTTCAGCGCGATCTGGTAAAAGCCGCTCTTCCAACTTGTGGTGAAGGAGCGAGTACCCTCCGGCGCGATGACCAGGATGAAATCGTCGTGCGCGTTGAACTGGTCGACGATCTGGCTGACCAGGTCCTGCGGCGCGCTGCGGTCGACCGGGACGCCGCCCAGCGCCCGCATGAAACCGCCCATCGGCCAGCGGAACAGGCTGTGCTTGCCAATGAAGCGGATCTGGCGTCCGACCGCGTGGACCGCGCCAAGAAAGACGAGGAAATCCCAGTTGGAAGTATGCGAAGCGCCCATGATGACGAACTTGCGGTCGGGCGGCAGTGTGCCGGAAATGCTCCAGCCGCTGCGGTAGAACCATTGCAGCAACAGCCAACGGACAAGCCGTTCGAGCCAGTTGAGATTGGAATTGCCGTCTATCAGCCGAGAACCGAGCCGATAATCCAGACAGCGGACATGGCGATCACGACCAGCAGCAGGGAAATGCCGAGCACATAGCGGACGCCCTGTGCCTTGACGGCTCCCGTGGCCTCGGTCTCGTTGAGATGGACCTCTTCGCCTTGCCGTTCCATCGCCGCCTCCTCGTTGGAATTGTAACGTGCGGTGGAGAACGATGGTGCCACAGGCGTGGCCAGAAAAATAGATGCGGAAAGCATGGCTTCGGCGACCGAACCTAGCGATCGTCCGAAGCCAGCCATCCGGTGAGGATGTAGATCAGGACCGCGACCGGGCCGGTGATGAGCGTGGCGACCACGACTCCGAGGCGAACGGCGAGCACGTCGACGTTGAGCCAATCGGCAAATCCGGCGCACACGCCCATAACCTTGGCGCGGCTGTGGTTGATGACGAAGCGACCGTTCATGGGTCTCACTTCCTTGTCCAAGTTGCGGTTCAAGCGATCGGCAGCGAGGTGGCGGCCGAAACGAACAGCAGCGAGGTAATGAAGGCGCCGGCGAGGCTGACTGCGAGCTGGCGGCCATCGAGGAACGAATAGGTCATTTCAAATACTCCCTTTTTTGAGCCCCCGAATGGGCTCGCAGTCATCATTGCAGGGAGTGTGCCAATTGAAAATTATCGTTGTTTTTCAGTGTTAGTCGATGACAATCGGTGAAATTTGCTGGCGCAGAGTGCGGAGGCTTGGGAAATTTTCCCAACAAGCGGTTGGCGTCAGTTAGCCGTTGACGATCGTTCCGCCGTTGGGATGAAGGACCTGCCCCGTCATGTAGCTGGAGTCCTCGCACGCCAGGAAGAGGAAGCTGGGCGCGACCTCATTGGGCTGGCCGGGGCGGCCCATCGGCGTGTCCTTGCCGAAGTCGGGAATATCCTCGGGCTTCTGGCCCCCGAACGGATTGAGCGGAGTCCAGATCGGGCCCGGCGCGACCGCATTCACGCGGATCCCTTCCTTCACCAGATTGGCCGAGAGCGACCGGGTGAAGGCGGTAATGGCGCCCTTGGTCGACGAATAGTCGAGCAGTTCGGGGCTGCCCTTGTACATGGTGATCGAGGTGCAGTTGATGATCGCGGCCCCCTTCCCGAGATGGGGCTGGGCGGCCTGGACCAGATAGAACATCGAGAAGATGTTGGTCTGGAAAGTCCGGCGCAACTGCTTGTCGCTGATCTCACGCACATCTTCGTCGGGGTGCTGTTCGCCGGCATTGTTCACGACGATGTCGAGCCGGCCGAACGTGTCGATCACCTTTTGCACGGCCTTGGCGGCGAAGTCGGGCTCGCCGAGATCACCGGGGACAAGGATCGCGCGGCGTCCTTCGGCCTCGACGATCGACTTGGTCTTTTCGGCATCCTCATGCTCGCAGAGATAGAAGATGGCGATATCGGCGCCTTCGCGGGCATAAAGCGCGGCGATCGCCCGGCCGATGCCGCTGTCGGCGCCGGTAACGATCGCGACCTTATCTTTCAGTCGGCCGGAGCCCGGATAGCGCGGCTCCCAGTCGGGCTTGGGCTCGAGCTTCGCCTCCTCGCCGGGAAGCGCGTCCTCATGGACCATCGATTCGGGTCCGCCGTCAGCCATTGGTTCAGCCCTGGAGTGCGCCGTTCGGGACCGGTTTCGGCGCGCGCTCGGCGGCCGGCGCCTTGGCCGGGCGGCACTGGGCGTACAAGGTCGGATAGTCGAAATCGGCGTTGTCGCTGAGCGCCGTCGAGGTCGCCGCGAGGCAGGCGGCGCGGCTTTCGTAGCGCGTCGACAGGGTCGCCACCGGCGTGCAGGCGCTTGAACCGTCGGCGCAGCCGAGAATGGCGATGACGAAGAAGCCCGGACCCATTTTGTTACCTCCTCGTCGATAACGGCACGGAAACCGCCGTTGTTCCAAACGGTTCGTCGCATCCGTTGCGGAAGCGCCGGGCGGTCCCTACTTGCCAGAGCAATGAGCAGCGCCGCCCAACCGATCGAGAAGCCCAAGGGCGGCTTTTCAGTGCTGTGGCGCTTCCTCCCGATGCTGTGGCCGAAGGACGACCTGGAGCTGAGGCTGCGGGTGATCGTCGCGATGGTCCTGGTGCTGGCCGGCAAGGCGATCACGCTCGCCATGCCGTTTGCCTACAAGGCGGTGGTCGACGCGATGAGCGGCGACAAGGCCGCGTGGATGGCGGCGCTGATGCTGGTCATCGCCTATGCCGGGGCCCGGTTCGGCGGCGTGCTGTCGGACAATTTGCGCAACGCCATCTTCGAGAAAGTCGGGCAGAGCGCGGCGCGGCGGCTGGCGGCGAAGGTGTTCCGCCATGTCCATTCGCTGAGCCTGCGTTTCCACCTCGAGCGGCGCACCGGCAGCCTCACCAAGATCGTCGAGCGCGGCACAAAGAGCATCGACATGATGCTCTATTTCCTGCTGTTCAACATTGCCCCGACGGTCATCGAGCTGACCGCGATTTGCGTCATCTTCTTCCTGAAGTTCGGGGCCGGACTGGTGGCCGCCACGCTGGTGATCGTCGCCGTCTACATCGCCTTCACCCGCAAGGTGACCGACTGGCGGACCCACCTGCAGCGGGAGATGAACGACGTCGACAACAAGGCGATCGGGCGCGCGGTCGACAGCCTGCTGAACTATGAGACGGTCAAATATTTCGGCGCGGAAGAACGCGAGGCGCGCCGCTACGACGAGGCGATCGCGAGCTTCACCCGCGCGGCCGTGCGCAACGAGGTCAGCCTTGCCTGGCTCAACATCGGCCAGAGCCTGATCACCAATGCGATGATGGCCGGGGCGATGGGCTACACCGTCTGGGGCTGGAGCCAGGGACGGTTCACGCCCGGCGACGTCGTGCTGGTCAACAGCCTGCTGATGCAGCTGTTCCGTCCGCTCGACCTGCTTGGATGGGTCTATCGTTCGATCCGCCAGGGACTGATCGACATGGAAGCAATGTTCGACCTGACCGACACGCCGGCGGAGGTAGTCGATGTGCCGGATGCGCCGGCCCTGGTGGTCGGCGAGGGCCGTGTGCGGTTCGACAATGTCGCCTTCGGCTACGAGCCGGAACGGATCATCCTGAAGGGCGTAACGCTCGACGTCCCGGCGGGGACCAGCCTGGCGGTGGTCGGGCCGTCGGGCGCGGGCAAGTCGACCCTCGCCCGGCTGCTCTACCGCTTCTACGACCCGACCGCCGGAGCGATCACGATCGACGGGCAGGACATCGCCCGGGTGCAGCAGTCGAGCCTGCGGGCGGCAATCGGCATCGTCCCGCAGGACACGGTGCTGTTCAACGACACCATCGGCTACAACATCGGCTATGGCCGCGAGGATGCCGGCCAGGCTGAGATCGAAGGCGCGGCCAAGGGCGCCGCGATCGATCAGTTCATCGCCGCTTTGCCGCAAGGCTATGAATCGATGGTCGGCGAGCGCGGGCTGAAGCTCAGCGGCGGCGAGAAACAGCGGGTGGCGATCGCCCGCACCCTGCTCAAGGACCCGCCGATCCTGATTCTGGATGAGGCCACATCGGCGCTCGACAGCCGCACGGAAGAGGCGATCCAGTCGACGCTCAATGCCGCGGCCCGCGGGCGCACCACGATCATCATCGCCCACCGGCTGTCGACCATCGTCGGCGCCGACCAGATCGTCGTGCTGGACGCCGGCCGGGTCGCCGAGCGCGGAACCCATGCCGAGCTGCTGAGCCGCGGCGGGCTATATGCCGAGCTGTGGGCGCGGCAGGCGGCGGAGCGGGAGCTGGAGGAAGTGGCGGAAGGCTAGGTCTCTCATGCCCGTCAGGCCGAGCGGATCGAGCAACGAACTCCGTCGGGCTCAAATTTGAGTTCGCTCTTCATGGCTGCCCGGGTCAGCAGCCTGCTGCCGAACCCGCGGCGTTGCGGGGGGCTGACAGGGGGGCCGTCAAGCTCCTTCCATTCGAGCTGAAACTCCCGATCGCTGCCCGTCCAGCTGATTTCCACCCGGCCCCGATCGCCTGACAATGCGCCATATTTGATGGCGTTGGTGCCGAGCTCGTGCAGGACCAATGCCAGCGATACAACTTGCTGGTCGCGTATCTCAATCGGAGGCCCGGAGCTCCGGATTCGATCGGACCAGTTGGCGAAGGGCTCCATGGCCATTTCGACCACCTTGTCGAATTCGGCAGTCGGCTCCCGGATATGCTCGTTCAACAGATTATGGGCGCCGGAAAGGGTCTTCAGGCGGCCGGCAAACTTGGTGGTTTCCGGCGAATCGTCGCGAAACGTCTGGCTCGCCAGGGCCTGGACGATGGCCAGCGCATTCTTCAGCCGGTGGGCCATTTCCCTCGCGAACAGCTCGGCCCTCTCCACCTCCTGCCTCGCCGATTCGAGTTCAAAGGTTCGACGGCGCTGCTCGCTTCTCCGGTAGAGGAGGGAAGTCACGAGAATGACGGCGGTGACTGCGGCATAGCCGGCGAGGCTGACCGCCGTCCGATATTCAACTTCCCACGAAAAGGGCGTCGCGAAGAAGACGTACCAGGAGAGCAACCCGCCGACGATGGCGGTTGTGATCCCCGCCAAGAAGCCGACGAAAAAAGTGATCACGGAAACGGCGATGACGACGGTCAGCGTCGGCAGAAGCTCTGGAGGAAGCGGAACCGCATAGCGCAATGCGACCGCCACCGAGGCCACGATCGCGCCAACAAGGATTTCCGCCAGGGCGGAATGCCCGCCGGAGCGGAAGCGAGGAGGTGCCGGATGCTGGGCCATTAGCGGACGAAAATCACCATTGCTGCGATTGGTTGCATCAACCGTGCCATGTCGACAACGATAGAATCACTTCTGTCGGCCGCCGTGCCCCGCCAGGCTTGCGCCATCTTTGGCAGCCCTCGATAGATGGGCCGTGATCGACCTCCATCAGCTTCTCCATGACCGCTTCGGCTTCTCCCACTTCCGCGGCGTGCAGGAGGAAGTGGTCGAACGGGCCGTCGCAGGCCGGCATACGCTTGCAGTGATGCCGACCGGATCGGGCAAGTCGCTGTGCTACCAGTTGCCGGCGCTGGCGCGCCACGGAACGGCGATTGTGATCTCCCCGCTGATCGCGCTGATGCAGGACCAGGTGCGCAGCGCCGACGGGTTCGGCTTTCGCGCCGCCGCGCTGACCAGCGCCAGCGACGATCCGCGCGGCATCCGCGATGCCCTGCGCGATGGGCGGCTCGACCTGCTCTATGTCGCGCCCGAGCGGGCTACGACCGAGGCGTTCGGGCGCCTGCTGCAGGAAGCCGACATTGCCCTGTTCGCGATCGACGAGGCGCATTGCGTTTCCGAATGGGGCCATGATTTCCGGCCCGACTATCGGCAGTTGCTGCAACTGCTCGACCAGCACCGCGAGGTGCCGCGGCTGGCGCTGACCGCGACCGCCGACAAGCGCACGCGCGCCGATATATTGGTCCAGCTGGGGATCCCCGAGGACGGGCTGATCGTCGCCGGGTTCGACCGGCCGAACATCCGTTATCATGTCCGCCCGCGCGACGGCCTTCCGGCGCAGCTGAAGGCGCTGCTCAAGGACCAGCCTGGGCCGGGCATCGTCTACGCGACCAGCCGCGCCTCGACCGAGAAGCTGGCCGAGCAATTGTCCGGCGGCGGGCGGACGGCGCTAGCCTATCATGCGGGGCTGGAGCCCAAGGTACGCCAGCGCAACCAGGCTGCATTCGTCGCCAGCGAGGAAATGGTGATGGCGGCAACCATCGCCTTCGGCATGGGCATCGACAAGCCCGACGTCCGGTTCGTCGCCCACGCCGGGGTGCCCAAGTCGATCGAGGCCTATTATCAGGAGACCGGGAGGGCCGGGCGAGACGGCGATCCGGCCGAGGCCTGGCTATTCTGGGGCGCTGAGGATTTTTCCCGCGCCCGCCGCCGGAACGAAACCGAAGTGGAGCCGGCGCGGCGGCCGCAGGAACGCGAGCGGCTGAACGTGCTCGCCGCATTCGTCGAAGCCGCGACCTGCAGGCGTGCGATCCTGCTCCGGCACTTCGGCGAGGAGCCGCCCGAGGCTTGCGGCAATTGCGACAATTGCCTGGAGCCGCCGGCGACGATCGACGTGACGACCGTGGCGCAGAAATTGCTGAGCGCCGCGTTCCGGACCGAGATGCGGTTCGGGGTGGCGCACCTGGAGGCGGTGCTGGGCGGCAACGACAGCGAGAAAGTGCGCCAGTTCGGCCATCACCGCCTGTCGGTGTTCGGCATCATGAAGCCCGAGGAACTGGCGCTGGTGAAGCCGGTGGCCCGGTCGCTGATGGCGCGGGACGCGCTGCGCGCCGACGAATATGGCGGGCTGAGCTTCGGGCCGGGCGCCAAGCCGATCCTGAAGGGCGAGCAGCAACTGGTCATCGCCGTGCCGCCCAAGCGGGTCCGCCGCCCAAGGCGCGGGCAAGCCGACTTCCCCCACGACCCCTTGTTCGAGCTGCTACGCGATTGGCGAAGGGAGCGGGCGAGGGAGCAAGGCGTGCCGCCCTATGTCATTTTCCACGATTCCACCCTGCGCGACGTGGCCGCCCGGCGGCCGGCTTCGCTGAGGGAGCTTTCCGCAATCGAAGGGATCGGCGATACCAAGCTGGAACGCCACGGCGAGTCGCTGCTCGACGCGCTGGCCAAGGCGATGGAGAGGGACGATGCACCGGCAGCTTGACGACAAGACCCTGGTCAACGGCCAGATCGGACCGGAGGACGTTCCGGCGCTCAAGGAGATCGGCGTGACGCTGATCGTCAACAACCGGCCGGACGGCGAGGATGCCGGCCAGCCCCAAAGCGACGATATCGAGGCCGCGGCCAAGGCGGCCGGGATCGATTACCGCCACATACCGATTGCGCGTGGCATGGGCCCTTCGGACGTCGAGGCGATGCGCGAGGCGATCCATTCCGCAAGCAACGGCAAGCTGTTCGCCTTTTGCCGGTCGGGCAATCGTTCGACCCTGGCTTGGGCGATCGCGAAGAGCGAGGACGGGGTGCCGAGCGAGGAGCTGCATCGCCAGGCAAACCAGGCCGGGTTCGACCTCGGGCCGGTCGCGCATTTGCTGAGAGACTAGGAGCGATCCTCGCGGAGGATCTGGACCGCTCGATCATAATCCTCGTCGAGCACCATCAGCCGGACGCTGATCAGCCCGCCGCCGCCAAAGAAGCTATTGGCTTCGGCGTCGAAGATGATGGCGTCGATGCCCTCCGCTTCCAATGCCAGGCGATCGAGATCGGCCTCGACCCTTGTGCCGTAGGTCGCGAGCGGGACCAGGCTCACGCGCCGCTGCCTTTACACGCGCTTCGCGCGATCATGCAGCCGTGCCGCCGACCGTGATGCCGTCGATCAGCAGGCTGGGCTGGCCGACCCCAGCCGGCACGGATTGCCCGCCCTTGCCGCACATGCCGACGCCTTCGTCCAATGCCATGTCGTTGCCGATGCCCTTGACCCGGGTCAGCACGGTCGGCCCGTCGCCGATCAGCGTCGCGCCTTTGATCGGGGGGCCAAGCTTTCCGTTCTCGATGCGATAGGCCTCGGTGCAGCCGAACACGAATTTGCCGCTGGTGATGTCGACCTGCCCGCCGCCGAAGCTCTTGGCGTAGATGCCGTTCTTGACCCGGCCGATCAGCTCGTCCGGCTCGTCCGTGCCGCCGAGCATGAAGGTATTGGTCATGCGCGGCATCGGCGCGTGGGCGAAGCTTTCGCGGCGGCCGTTGCCGGTCGGATCCATGCCCATCAGGCGGGCGTTCAGCCGGTCCTGCAGATAGCCCTTGAGGATGCCGTCCTCGATCAGCACGGTGCGGCCGGTCGGCGTGCCTTCGTCGTCGATGCTGAGTGAGCCGCGGCGATTCTCGATTGCGCCTTCGTCGACCACCGTCACGCCGGGCGCGGCGACCCGCTCGCCGATCCGGCCCGAGAAGGCCGAGGTGCCCTTGCGGTTGAAATCGCCTTCGAGGCCATGGCCGACCGCTTCGTGGAGCAGCACCCCGCACCAGCCGTTGCCGAGCACGACCTGCATCTCGCCGGCCGGTGCGGGCACGCTTTCGAGGTTGACCAGCGCCTGGGCGAGCGCCTCGTCGATCGCCCGGTTCCAGGTCGCCGGCTCGAACAGATGATCGTAGAGATGGCGGCCGCCGAGGCCGAAGCTGCCGGTTTCGCGGCGGTCGCCCTGCCTGGCGACAATCGACACGTTGAGGCGGACCAGCGGGCGGATGTCGGTGGCGACGAAGCCCTCGGCACGAAGGATCTCTACCACCGACCAGCTGCCGGAGAGGGCGACGCTGACCTGGGCGACGCGCGGATCGCGGGCTCGGGCGGCGGCGTCGATCGCCTGGCACAGCTCGACTTTCCGGGCGAAGGGGATGGCCGACAGCGGATCGTCGGCGTCGTACATGGCGCGGTTGGTCCGAGGCGGGGCGCCGGCGGCCGGGCCTTTGGCGGGGTCGAGCAGCTTCAGGGTCTGCGCCGCGCGCTCGATTGCCGCCGGGCTGATTTCATTGGCATGGGCGAAAGCGGTCATCTCGCCGGTCACGCCGCGTAGCCCGAAGCCCGAGCCAGTGTGATAGTCGGCCGTCTTCAGGCGCCCGTCGTCGAAGCCGAACGCCTCGGACACGCGATATTGGAGGTAAAGCTCGCCATCGTCGTGGCGGGCCAGGTGCCGGGCGGCGAGCGACACAGCCTCGGTCGGGTCGAGCGTGCGATAGAGAAAGTCGCGCGGGTTCACGACGCTTGGTCGGCGGGTCCGCCCTCAAGCACGAAGCGGCGGTCGCAATAACCGCATTCGACGAACCCGGTGTCGTCGTCGATCACATAATAGACCCGCGGATGGCCGAGGGCGGCGTCGACCTGGCCGGAACCGTCGCAGGCGACTCGGTGATGCTTGGTGCGGATAACTTCAGGGGGCGGCTGCATGGCAATGTGCCTAGCAGCCGCCCCCTGCCGCTTCAATAAGAGTGGGGTCTTATTGGAGCGGTGAAGCTTATTGATATTCGGCGGTCAGATCGAAATCGGCCGCATAGACACCGGCGGTCTGGTTGGCGGCGATGTCGAAGGTGCCGCCCACGCCGACATCGAACGTGCCGCTGCCGTTGATGACGCGGCTATCGGTCAGGCCGACGCCGCCATCCATCGTGAAGTTGCTGATGTTGATCGTGTTGGTGCCGCTGTAGAGCAGGTTGCCGACCGGCGGGGTCAGCGTCAGGTCGACCTGCTGGCCGGCGGTGCCGGCGCCGGAGAAGAGTGCACGGTTGCCGTTGGCAGGACCAGGCAGCACGCCGCCGGTGACGACACGGTTGCCGGTGTCCTCATCGATGGTGACGTCGCCGGCGGCTGCCGTCGAGATAACCGTACCGAAGTCGAGGTCGTCGACCTTGGTCAGGGTCAGCGGCTGGAGGACGAGCCCGCGGGCTTCGGCCTGGGCGGATGCCGTTACGGTCTGCGCGAACGCAGGCGACGCAACGGCGACGGAAGCGGCGAGCGCCGCGAGGCAGATATTCAAGCGCATGTCTTGGTTCCCACACGTTTAAGGTGCGGCCAATATGCGGATGCCCCCTCAACAGCCTTTCAATGACCAGGGTGGGCGGGAAATTTACCTTGTTTGTCAGGGATATTGCACGGTCACGTCGAGATCCCCGACGTAGATTCCAGCGACCGTACCGGCAGGCACGCTGAGCTGCGCGCCGATCGCGAAGGTGAAGCTGGTCTGCTGGGCCAGGGCCTTCTTGTCCTGCCCGTCGAGGGTGAAATTGCTGAGCGTCAGAGTCTCGGTCCCGCCTACCCGCCGGATCAGCACCGGCTGCTTGGGAATCTTGATATTGACCACCGTCTTCCTGAGCGCGGCGCCGACATAGCGCGCCGGCGAGGGCGTCCCGGCAAGGTGCTGGAGCCCGGCGCTGACAGTCATGGCGCCGCTGACCGGATCGATCGTCGCCGTCCCTCCGGTCGTTACCCCGAGGGTTGCAAAGTCCATGTCGGCGATACGGGCAAGGGACAGCGGATGGACCAAGATCACGTCGGCCCTGGCCCTGGGCGCAGCTTGCAACGGGGCAGCCCCTGCCGCTTGAGCGATCGTCAGGAAGAGAAGGGTGGCAAGCGCCGGGATTCGGACCGGGCAAGACATGCGCGGCGTTTAACATGGTTAACTGCAAGAAAAGGATGATGGGTAAGGTAAATTGGTCATTTACCAGTTCGGCTTTCGCGAGCCTCGGCGCCCCGCTATGCGAATCACCATGACCAGCGCGACCGAGCCCGCGATCCGCATCAGCAAGCTGTGCAAGACCTATACGTCGAAGGGCAGCGATCCCAAGCGCGCCCTCGATGAAGTGAGCTTCGACGTGCCGCGCGGGCAGATATTCGGGCTGCTCGGGCCCAATGGCGCAGGCAAGTCGACCCTGATCAACATCCTCGCCGGGCTGGTGGTGAAATCGGGCGGATCGGCCGAGATCTGGGGATTCGACATCGACCAGCACCCGCGCAACGCCAAGCGGTCGATCGGCATCGTCCCGCAGGAAATATTGTTCGACCCCTTCTTCACGCCCCGCGAAGCGCTGGAGATCCAGGCCGGGCTATACGGCGTGCCGAAGGCCGAGCGGATCACCGACGCGCTGCTTGCGGCGGTGCATCTGACCGACAAGGCCAATGCCTATTCGCGCACCCTGTCGGGCGGCATGAAACGGCGGTTGCTGGTCGCCAAGGCGATGGTCCACAGCCCCCCGATCCTCGTGCTCGACGAGCCGACCGCCGGGGTCGACATCGAGCTTCGCCAGCAGCTTTGGGACTATGTCCGGGGATTGAACCGCCAGGGCGTCACCGTGGTGCTGACCACCCATTATCTCGAGGAAGCCGAGCAGCTGTGCGACCGCATCGCGATCATCAATCACGGAAAACTGATCGCCAATGAGCCGACCCGCGAGCTGGTCGCCAAGGCGCAGGACAAGGCAGTGGTGGTCGAAGTCGATCGCGACCTCGACGGACCGCCGGACGCATCCTGCTTCGAGAAGATCGACATCACGGGACCTCGGACAATCGAGATCATCTACCGCAAGGACAAGGTCAACGCCGGGCAGGTGCTCGACGCGCTGCAGAGGGAAGGATTCGGCATCGTCGACGTCTCGACCCGCGATCCCGACCTTGAGGACGTCTTCCTGAGCCTGACTCGCGAGGCCGCCGCTTGAGCGCCCGCTCCTTCGACGTTCTCGTCGTCGGGTCGGGGGCGGCGGGGCTCACTGCGGCGCTCAACCTGGCGACGAAACTCAAGGTCGGAGTGATCGCCAAGGGCAAGCTTAGCGAAGGCGCGACCGGCTGGGCCCAGGGCGGCATCGCGGCGGTGCTTGAGGAAGGGGACAGCTTCGACGCCCATGTCCGGGACACGATGATCGCCGGGGCCGGGCTCAACAACCGGGCAGTGGTCGAGCATGTGGTGAGCGAGGCACCGAATGCGATCGCCCGCCTGGCCGAACTCGGCGTGCCGTTCGCCACCGAAAATGGCGAGCTTCACCTGACGAGGGAAGGCGGCCACAGCCACCGGCGCATCGTCCATGTCGCCGACGCCACCGGCTGGGCGGTCCAGCAGGCGCTGGAGAAAGCCGCGGCGGCCAATCCCAACATCACCCTCATTCCCGACATGGTGGCGATCGATTTGATCACCGGCCGCCACGCCGAGGAATTCTCGACCTCAGGTGCGGTCCATGGTCTCTATGCCTTCAACAAGGCGACCGAGGCGGTCGACGCGCTGACCGCGCGGGCGACAATCCTGGCAACCGGCGGGGCAGGCCGGGCCTATCTATTCTCGACCGCGCCGCGCGGCGCGACGGGCGACGGCATCGCCATGTCGTGGCGGGCCGGTTGCCGCATCTCCAACATGGAGTTCATGCAGTTCCACCCGACCTGCCTCTACAACCTCGAGGTCAAGAATTTCCTGATTACCGAGGCGGTGCGGGGCGAGGGCGGGATCCTGAAGCACCCGGTCACCGGCCATCGCTTCATGCCCGACTATGACGAACGCGGGGAGCTGGCGCCGCGCGACATCGTCGCCCGGGCGATCGACCATGAGATCAAGCGCGACGGTCTCGACTACGTCCATCTCGACATCAGCCACCGCGAACCGGAGTTCGTGAAGGAGCATTTCCCCAACATCTACGAGAAGCTGATGGGCCTCGGGATCGACATCACCAGGGAGCCGATCCCGGTCGTGCCGGCGCAGCATTACACCTGCGGCGGCGTGCTGATCGACATTCATGGCCGGACCGACGCGCCTTGCCTGTACGCCGCCGGCGAAGTGACCCAGTCGGGCCTGCACGGCGCCAACCGGCTGGCCTCCAATTCGCTGCTGGAATGCCTGGTGTTCGGCGAAGGCGCGGCCAGGCATATCCTGGGCAATTGGGACGAGCTGCACGAGCCGCCGCCGATCCGCGCCTGGGACGAGAGCCGGGTGACCGACAGCGACGAGGAGGTCGTCATCCAGCAGTGCTGGGGCGAGATCCGCCGCTTCATGTGGAATTTCGTCGGGATCGTCCGGACCACCAAGCGGCTGGAACGAGCCAAGCGGCGGATCGACATGCTGCGGCAGGAGGTCAGCGAATATTACCGTCATTTCCGGGTCACGCCCGACCTGATCGAGCTTCGCAACCTGCTCGAGGTGGCGGACCTGATCGTCCGGTCCGCACTATCGCGCCACGAGAGCCGCGGGCTTCATTACACGCTCGACTATCCCGAAATGGCCGATGAAGCGGTCGATACGGTGTTGGTGCCCTAGCCCTTACGAAGCCTGCTAATTGGGCCAATAGACAAATTCCTGGCCGGCGCTCCACGGCGCACCGGCAGGGAAATCGATACGGATCGGTTCTTCGAGGAGGGCCGGCCAGAGTGGTTCGGGCATCTCGCGATCATGTGCAATGAGCTTGGCGTGAAGGCGCTTCACCTGGTCCGGTTGCTGGCTTGAAAGGTCGGTCTGCTCGGTCGGATCGGTCGCCAGGTCGAACAGCCAGGTGCGGGCCGGATTGTTCGAAACCTGCAACTTCCAGTCGCCGTCCCGGATGGCCTTGTAGTCGCCTGAACGCCAGAACAGAGTACGCCCCGCCGGCGGCGCAACCTTCCCCATTGCATAGGCCAGCAGGTTGAGACCATCCATTTGCCGGTCGCTTGGCATATCCGCGCCTGCCGCGGCGGCGGCCGTGGCGAAGACATCGACGTGCTGGGCCGGCATCGACAGCCGCTGGCCGGCAGCGATTTTGCTCGGCCAGCGGATGAAGAATGGCACGCGAATGCCGCCTTCGAAGAAGGTCCCCTTCCAGCCGCGATACGGTTTGTTGATGTCGGGCAGTCCCGCATACCAGGCCCCGCCATTGTCATTGGTGAATATGACGATGGTGTCGTCGTCGATGCCTTGCGCCTTCAACGCATCCATGACCCGTCCAATGCCGCGGTCGAGCGCACTGACCATGGCGCCATAGACACGCGTCCTGTGGTCCGCGATCGCCGGCAGTGCGTCATAGTCGGCCTGGGTCGCCTGGAACGGCGTGTGCGGCGCGCTGTAGGCGAGGTAGAGGAAGAACGGCCGGTTGCGGTTGGCCTCGATTGCCGCGACCGCCTCATTGCTGAGGTAGTCGGTCATATATTCCCCGGCGTGAAAGCGGGGTCCGCCGTTGTACTGGACGGCGTCATTCAGGGCCAACCACAGGAGCCGGTCGAGAGGATCGCCGGCTATCCTGGCCTCCACGCAGCGGCCGGAACGATATTTGATGGCGCCCGACAGGAAGCCGAGGCTCTCGTCGAAGCCCTGTTCCTCGGGTCGCATCCCGGGCGCCTCGCCGACGTGCCATTTGCCCAGATGGACGGTGTGATAGCCGCGCGGCTTCAGCAGCTCGGCGATTGTCACTTCGCCGCCGGGCAGGCCCATGGCCTCCATCGGCGGCACCTGGCCCTGGCGATCGGCGTGATAGATCGTCGGGTACGGCCGCCCCTTCGGCGAGTTGCGCGGGACATATTTTGCAAGCTGGCTGGGAACCGCGGTGAATTCGAAGCCGAACCGGGCGGGGTAGCGGCCAGTCAACAGCGCCGCGCGCGAAGGCGAACAGGTGGCGTGGGCGGCATAGCCCTGCGTGAACTGCACGCCTTGATGGGCGATGGCGTCGATATTGGGCGTCTGGACCAGACCGCCGGCAACGCCGCAGCCAGCACCCCCAAGGCTGAGATCGTTGAAGCCAAGGTCGTCGGCCACGATCAGGATGATATTTGGAGGGCGCTCGCCAGCGGGGGGCGTTGCCGGGCCACTCTCCCACGTCACCGGCCGCGCCGGTCCGACAGGCCGGCGGAGCCGGACGATCAGCACCATGAGTTGAACCGGGAAGAGGAGCCAAAGAGCCGACAGGCCGGCCGCCAGGATCGCGATCAGGGCGACGATGACGTCCACCAACCTCACGGCTCTCTCCTCAGCCGTGAATAACTTCCGCAACGCAGTGATGTTCAATGGCCGATGCGAACGTCCGCAGTGGGTCGAAAGCGGCCACTGCTTCCCTGTGTCAGGCCGAGCCGGTGAATGGCTGGAACTCGATTAGGTCGCCCGGCTGGCAGCGTAGCGCCTGGCAGATTGCTTCGAGCGTCGAGAAGCGGATGGCGCGGGCCTTGCCGGTCTTGAGGATCGACAGGTTGGCGAGCGTGATGTCGACCTGGTCGGCTAGCTCCGTCAGCGTCATCCGCCGCTGGTGAAGCAGTTCGTCGAGCTTGATCAGGATGGCCATCAGACCGTGCCTTCAAGATCTTCGCGCATCAACGTGCCTTCGGCGAACACCCGGGCGAGGACGAAGGTCATCAGAACGGCTAGCCAGCCCATCGGCGAGAAGCCGGCATCGAGATGCACCGGATTGGCGCGGGTCGAGATCTGGTGCCCGATCTCGGCGATCGCCAGGCTCAGGATCTGTAGCCCGAGCAGCAGCCAGGCGATGGTGTGGAGGCGAAAGGCATTGGCGGCGACGAACGGATCGCCGAGCTTGACCGTCTCGACGATCGCCAGCAGCCGCTTCAGGAGGCCGTTGTTGAGCAGGACCGAGACGATCCCAAGCACGGCGATCGCCCTCAATCCCATGATCATCTGCGGAATGCCCGAGTCAGGCGTGATGCCGAGCGCACGGAAGGTCCAGTCCTGGGCGACGATGGTGGCGACCAGCAGGACGAAGATCGCTGCGCCCGACAGCAGGTTGATGATGGCGAGGATGCGGAGGAATACATAGGCGATGGGCAGGGCGGAAGTTTGATGGCTCATTTCATGTCTCCCGAATCACGTTATCGATAAACGATATATACTTTATCGTTATTCGGCAAGGATCGGCCTTTGACGTCATGCGCGAAGCGCGCCTTGGTTGGTTAGACACACTGGCCGTCGCCCAACTCCGCCCTATATTGCGCGGCGTCCCTTCCAATCCCCGGTGCCACGATGACCAAGCCAATCACGATCGACTTCGTTTCGGATGTTTCCTGTCCGTGGTGCATCATCGGCCTCAAGGGGATCGAGCAGGCGCTCGAGCGGGTTGGCGGCCTGGTCGACGCGGACATCCGCTTCCAGCCGTTCGAGCTCAACCCGCACATGCCGGCCGAGGGTCAAAGCCTGGTCGAGCATGTCGCGCAAAAATATGGATCGACGCCGGAGCAGTTCAGGGAACGGCGCGCCATGATCCGCGAGCGGGCGGCGGAACTCGGCTTTACGATCGCCCTCTCATCGGAAGACGGCCGGGTCTATAATACGTTCGACGCTCACCGGCTGCTGCACTGGGCCGGGCTGGAGGGGCGGCAGCGCCAGCTCAAGCTTGCGCTGTTCGAAGCCTATTTCACGCGCTGCCTCGACCCCAGCGATCATCAGGTGCTGGCCGATGTGGCGGAAAAGGCCGGGCTCGACCGTGAAGCGGCGGTGGAAGTGCTGGCGTCCGGGCGCTACGCCGACGAGGTTCGCGAGGCCGAGCGCTTCTGGCAGTCAAAGGGCATTTCCGCAGTGCCGGCGGTGATCATCGACGGGCGCTACCTGATTTCCGGCGGGCAGCCGGCGGAGGTGTTCGAGAATGCCTTCCGCCAGATCGCGGCCGAAGGTCCCGCCCCGGCAGCCGCCGGGCAGCCGGCCTAGCGCATCTTGCTGATCTTGAGCCCGTCCTGCCGGGCGCGGGTCTGGATCGATTCCTCGCTGCGGGTCAGCGCCTTGCCGATCGCCTTGAGGCTCATTCCCTTGGCGGCGAGGCGGTGGAGCTTCTGGATTTCGTCGCTGGTCCAGGGCTGGCGGTGGCGTTCAAATCGCTCGGACATCGGCTCACCTCATGCAATGCGACGGATGAGTCCCATCCACCACAGATGGACGGAAACCGTCAAATCATGAGCCAAGATCGATTGACTGCCGTAACGATAAGTGATTTTGTCGAGTCATCGGGGTTGCTGGATGGACAGGGGGGATCATGTCCGCTGCGTTCTCGATTGCCGCAAAAATCCGACATCGGCTGCTATACGCGCTGTCTCCCCGCTATCGGCGGATCAGGGCGCGGCTCGATGAAATCGCCGCGGACTGAGCCGACCGCTTTTTCCGCGCATTTCCAACCTTCTCTCTAGGCTGGCATCATGCGCGCACCCTGCTAAACCCGCGGCTCCATGGCCGATCAGAACCATCTCTATCTCGTCGACGGGTCGAGCTACATCTTCCGCGCCTATCACCGGCTGCCGCCGTTGACCAACCGCCACGGCGTGCCGGCCGGGGCGGTCTATGGTTATACCGCCATGCTGTGGAGGCTGGCCGATGGGCTCAACCGGGCCGACGGGCCGACCCACATGGCGGTGATCCTCGACGCGTCGGAGGAAACCCACCGCAACAAGATGTACGACCAGTATAAGGCGAACCGGCCGCCGCCGCCCGAGGACCTGGTCCCGCAATTCCCGCTGATCCGCGTCGCCACCCGCGCTTTCTCCATTCCCTGCATCGAGGAGAATGGGCTGGAGGCCGACGATATCATCGCCTGCTACACCTATGCCGCGGTGCGGGCCGGATGGAAGGTGACCATCGTCAGCTCCGACAAGGATTTGATGCAGCTGGTCGACGACGGCAAGGTCGACATGCTCGACACGATGAACGACCGGCGGATCGGCGTCACCGAGGTGCTTGAGAAGTTCGGCGTAGGCCCTGACAAGGTCGGGGACGTGCTGGCGCTGATGGGCGACAGCGTCGACAATGTGCCGGGCGTGCCCGGCATCGGCCCCAAGACCGCGACCCAGCTGATCCAGCAATATGGCGACCTGGAATCGGTGCTGTCCGCCACGGACGAGATCACCAAGCCCAAGCTCAAGCAGAATTTGATCGAGCATGCCGAAATGGCGCGGTTGTCGCGAAAACTGGTCGAACTGGTGTGCGACAGCCCGCTGCCGGAACCGCTCGAGGACCTGGCGCTGAAGGGCATTCCGCCAGAGCCGCTCAGGGAATTCCTCGAGGACATGGGATTCAAGTCGCTACTCAACCGGGTCGGCAAGGAACCCGGCGCATCGAGCGGCGGGGCGCGGCCGATTGACGTCATGGCGTCTCGGCCGGCCCCAAAAACGGTGGAAAAAGAAAAGATTATAGTCGACCGCACCCAATATGAAGCGGTGGTCAGCGAGGAGGCGCTCGACCGCTGGATCGCCGAGGCGCGGCACAAGGGCTATGTCGCGATCGACACCGAGACAGACGCGCTCGACAATATGACCGCCCGGCTGGTGGGAATCAGCCTGGCGACCGAGCCGAACAAAGCCTGCTATATCCCGATCGGGCATGGCGGCGGCGATCTCTACTCCGACGCCCCCAAGCAGCTTCCAGCCGGGCTGGTGCTGGACCGGCTGAGACCGCTTCTGGAAGATCCGGCGGTACTCAAGGTCGCCCATAACCTCAAATATGACTGGGCGATGTTCCAGAAGGCCGGGATCGACGTCGCGCCATATGACGACACGCTGGTGATGAGCTTCAATCTCGACGCCGGCCGGTCGAACCATGGCCTCGACGAACTGGCCCAGGCCCATTTCGAGCATGAGTGCATCAGCTTCAAATCCGTGTGCGGGGTCGGCGCCAAGCAGATCAGCTTCGACAAGGTGCCGCTCGACGCCGCCACCGAATATGCCGCGGAGGACGCCGACATCTGCCTGCGGCTATGGCTCCGGCTGAAGCCGCGGCTGGCGGAAGAAGGATCGACCCGGGTCTACCAGATGGTCGACCGGCCGCTGGTCACCACGGTCGGCCGGATGGAGCGCCGCGGGATCAAGGTCGACCGCGACTATCTTGCCAAACTGTCCGGTACGTTCGCGACCGAGATCGCCGCGCTCGAGCAGCGGGTGTTCGAGGCGGCCAATGGGCCGTTCACGATCGGCTCGCCGCAGCAGCTCGGCGCTGTGCTGTACGACCGGCTCGGGTTGAAGGGCGGGCGCAAGGGGAAGAGCGGCCAATATTCAACCGACGTCAACGAGCTGGAGCGCCTGGCCGGCGAGGGCGTCGAAGTGGCGCGGCTGGTGCTCGACTGGCGCCAGCTGACCAAGCTCAAATCGACCTATACCGACGCGCTGCAGGCCCAGATCAACCGCGACACGGGACGGGTGCATACCAGCTACAGCCTGTCGGGGGCGCAGACCGGGCGGCTGGCCTCGACCGAGCCGAACCTGCAGAACATCCCGATCCGGACTGAGATCGGCCGCCAGATCCGCGACGCCTTCGTCGCCGAACCGGGCCATGTGCTGATGAGCGCCGACTATAGCCAGATCGAGCTGAGGCTGGCGGCGCACATGGCCGACGTGCCGCAACTGAAAGAAGCCTTCGGCAAGGGCGAGGACATCCACGCGCTGACCGCCGAAGAACTGTTCGGCACCGTCGACCGCGATACCCGCGGCAAGGCCAAGACGGTCAATTTCGCCATCCTTTACGGGATTTCGAGCTGGGGCCTAGCCGGGCGGCTGGGTGTCAGCAGGGAGGAAGGCAAGGCGATCATCGACCGCTATTTCAGCCGCTTCCCCGGAATCCGCGCCTATATCGACGAGACGCTGGCCTTCGTCCGGGAACAGGGCTTCACCCGCACGCTGTTCGGGCGGAAAACCCATTTCCCCAATATCCGCGCGCCTAATCCGCAGTTCCGCGCCGGGGCCGAGCGGGCGGCGATCAACGCCCCGATCCAGGGGACCAGCGCCGACCTGATCAAGCGGGCGATGAACCGGATGGACGACGCGCTGGCCGAGGCCAATTTGGGCGACGTGAAGATGCTGCTCCAGGTGCACGACGAGCTGGTGTTTGAAGTGCCGGAGGGCAAGGAAGAAGCGGCGGCCAAGGTCGTTCGTGAGGTCATGGCCCGTGCCGCCGAGCCGGCGTTGAAGCTCGACGTGCCGCTCGACGTCGAGGTCGGCTGGGGGCTCAACTGGGGCGCAGCGCATTGAGCCAGGCCGCGACGACCGACACGGCGCCGTCCGCCGACCTGGCAGCGCTGGCACGCGGCGGACGGATCAACTTCTTCGGCTTCGTGTTGCGGTTGATGGCGCGCCTGCCGTTCCTGTTCATCGCCGGCCGCATGTACGGCCCATCCGAGCTCGGCCGCTTCGCCTATGCCGTCCTGATCCTCGAATTTGCATCCCAGCTGGCGACGCTTGGCCTGAAGCGAGGCCTCGCCCAGCAGCTGGCCAAGACCGACAAGCCGCATGTCTGCGTCGTGGCCGATGCGCTACTGGTCGCAGCCGTCGGATCGGCGATCGCGATGACCGCGCTTGCCCTCTTCCCGCAGGTGATGTTTCCCAATTCCGAAATCCACGGGATGGAATGGGCGCTGCCGATCACCGTGTTCGCGCTGGCATGGTCCGACATTTGCCTGGCCGCGCTGGCCTATCGCCATGACGTCACCTCGACCGTTCGGGCCCGTGCGATCATCGAGCCCTGGACCATCTCGATCGCAGCGTTCGGCTGGTATTTCATCTCGCCCCGTGACGGGCTGATCATCGCCTATGCGCTGTCGATGATCGGCGCGCTGGTCGCGTCGGTCATCCCCTTCCTCAAAAGCTATGGCCTGCCGCACGACTGGCGCCCCGATCCGGGAGCACTGTGGCGCCTTGCCCGGCGCAACCTGCCGGTTGCAGCGGCGGACGCGGTCGAGTGGGGCTCGCGGCGCGTCGACATCGCCATGCTGGGCCTGTTCTTCCGTCCGGAGATCGTCGGCATCTATTATGTCGCGCAGCAGGTCGCTTCGCTTCCGGCCAAGCTCAAGACCAGCTTCGATCCCATCCTTGGGCCGGTGATCAGCCGCAACCTCGCCGAAGGCGACAAGGCGTCAGTCGCCAAGCAGGTCCGCCAGGTGGGTTTCTGGGTGATCGCGGCGCAGAGCGCCGTGGCGCTGGCGCTGGGCATTCCCGGCGAAGGGGTGATGGGACTGGTCGGCGCGGGCTTCGTCGCGGGTACCGCCGCGCTCGGGTTCCTGCTCGCTGCGGAAGTGGTGGCGGCGACCGCTGCAGTCAGCGAGGCGGCGCTGATCTACTGCGCGCGCCATCGCAACATGATGATCAGCCTGTTCATGATCGGGCTCGAGGCGGCGCTGGCCGCGGGCCTGATCCTTCTCATGCGGAGCTGGCAGTGGCCGCTGATGTGGCAGGCGACCGGACCGGCGCTGGGCCTGATGCTGTCGCTGGGCTTCGCAGCCATCGTCAAGTCGCGGCTGCTGGGCAGCATCCTCGGTCATCCGGTGTCGGGCTGGCGCTGGCCCCTGATCTGGGCGGCGGCGGCGGCGATGGTGGTCGGCCAGCTGATCATCCGGCTGCCCGAATGGGCCGAATTGCTGTTCGGCATCCCGGCCATCCTGGCCTCGTTCGGAGCGGTGCTGTGGTTCAAGGGTTTTGGCCCGGAGGACCGCGAGCTGTTCCGGATGAAGAAGGAAGATATTGAGGAGCTGTCGCTGCCCGATCCCTCGACCAGCGTCGAAGCGCCGCGCTAGTGTCTGAAGTGACGCATTCCTGTAAATAGCATGGCGAGCCCCGCCTCGTCGGCGGCAGCAATGACCTCATCGTCGCGGATCGAACCGCCGGGCTGGATCACCGCCGTTGCCCCGGCCTCGACCGCCGCCAATAGTCCGTCGGCGAACGGGAAGAAGGCGTCCGAAGCGACTGCCGAGCCGACCGTGCGCGGTTCGGGCCAGCCATGGGTCTCGGCCGCTTCGCGCGCCTTGAGCGCCGCGATCCGCGCGGAATCCCGCCGGTTCATCTGACCTGCTCCGACGCCCGCGGTGGCGCCGTCCTTGGCGTAGACAATGGCATTGGACTTGACGTGCTTGGCCACGGTCCAGGCGAACAGGCAGTCCCTGAGCTCCTGCTGGGTCGGTTGGCGCTTGGTAACGACCTTCAGCATATCGGCGGTTAGCATGCCGTTGTCGCGGTCCTGTAAAAGCAGGCCGCCGGCGATCACTGCAACCGTCTGACCGCCGCGCGCCGGGTCGGGCAGGCCACCAGTGAGCAGCAGCCGCAGGTTCTTCTTGCGCGAGAATGCCGCGATCGCAGCGTCGTCGGCGTCGGGTGCCACCACCACCTCGGTGAAGATGCCGCAGATCGCTTCGGCGGTCGCGCCGTCGAGCTTGCGATTGACCGCGACAATCCCGCCGAAGGCCGACACGCTGTCGCAGGCCAGCGCCTGGTTCCAGGCCTCGAGCAGGCTGTCAGCGCTTGCGACGCCGCATGGATTGGCATGCTTGACGATCACCACCGTTGGCGGGCCGTCGCGGAACTCCGCGGCAAGTTCCAGCGCCGCATTGGCGTCGTTGAGATTATTGTAGCTGAGCTCCTTGCCCTGCACCTGCCGCGCCTGGGCAACGCCGGGCGTCGACGGGCCCATCGGCAAATAGAGCGCCGCCTGCTGGTGCGGGTTCTCGCCGTAGCGCAGCTCCTGCGCCTTCCTGCCGACGATGAAGCGGGTGCCGGGATAGGCATGGCCCTGATCGGCAAAGGAGAACCAGCTGGCGATCATCGAATCATAGGCGCCAGTCAGTGCATAGGCCTTGGCTGCGAGCTCCCGGCGGAAGGCCAGATCGGTGCCGCCCTGCTGTTCGAGCTGGCCGAGCAGCCGTGTATAGTCGGAGGGATCGGTGACGACTGCGACAAATTCATGGTTCTTGGCGGCCGAGCGGACCATCGACGGACCGCCGATGTCGATATTCTCGATGATCTCGTCGCGCCCGGCGCCCTTGGCCACCGTCGCCTCGAACGGATAAAGGTTGACCACCACCAGGTCGATCGCGCCGATCCCGTGAGCCTCCATCGCCGCGGCATGCTCGGGATTGTCGCGCACCGCCAGCAAGCCGCCATGGACCTTGGGGTGAAGCGTCTTGACCCGGCCGTCCATCATCTCGGGGAAGCCGGTGAGATCGCCGATATCGCGCACCTCATGGCCCAGTTCGCGCAGCTTCGCCGCAGTACCGCCGGTCGACACCATCTCGACCCCGGCCTTCGCCAGCCCGGTAGCCAGCGTATCGAGGCCCGACTTGTCGGAAAGCGAGATCAGCGCCCGGCGGATCGGAACGATGTCTGTCATGAAAATCCCAGTTGTTAGCTTGAGCGGCGGAACTGCCAGGCGATTTCGCCGCCAATAGCGGATACTTCGCCAACCACAACCAGCTGTAGCGTCGGCACGGCGCGGCCTTGGCCGTCGACGAACAGGCTTTCCTCCACCTGGAGCATCGCGCCCCGGCAGCGGAAATTCCACGGCGGCGCGCCCGCGGAACGAAGGAGCGCGCCCATGCCGTCGGCGGTGACGGTCGCTTCCACGCTCGGCGCCAGATGAAAGCGGATCGCGTAAGAGGCGGCCTCGCGGATCTTGCGGCGCCCCCTGGCGATCAGCCGGTCCTCGCCGCGCACTTCCTTGCCGTCGTTGCCGAGGCTGAGGCGGCGCTGATGGACCAGGCCGAAGCCCTTCACATAGCCGTCGTGGCTGGCTTCGATCCGCGAGCAGTCATTGTCTTCGCTGCGCTCTAAGGCAACGTCGGTCACGCCCTTGCCCAGGGTGCCGTCCGGAAGGATCGCGGTCGAATTGCTGTCGCCGAGCGTCAGGGTCGAGTGAGCCGCGGTCGAGCGCAGCGCCTGGACCAGATCGTCCGACAGCTCGGTCGGCACCGGTCCCGGTCCGCCGCAATTGACCACCAGCCGCTGCGCACCGTCGCTGATCTCCATCGCCAGCGTCGAGGCGCAGCCGGTCGCAGCCATGCGCTGGGGCGGCGGCGGGGCGGCATCGATGACGATGATCGTGCCGAGGGCGGACAGGCGCTGGTACCCCCATCCGCGCGCCTGGCGCAGCGGACGGGCGCGAAGCCCGCAGCCCTCGACGAGCGCAGCCAGCTCCGCCGGATCGGCCGGATTGCCACCCTGCCAGCTGGACAAGGCGCCGTCGCCCATGGTGACGCCATGAAGCGCGGCCAGTGCCGCCGACGCAGCATTTTCGAGCGCGTCCGGCAGCCCTTGCTTGGCCGCAAAATAGGCGGCTCGGACCAGGCCGAGACGATCGACCAGCAGCATCTGCTCCAGCGGGCTACGGGTCATCAGTCCGCCATCCTCGAATTGGGCAGCGGCGAGTGAGCGCATCAATCCGGATTCAGCGTGCGACAGCCGCTTGTGCATCCCCTGAAGCGTAAGCGCCGCCACCAGCGCGCCGGCCCAGGCGGTTATCCTGGGCATGCCGGGCTGGGCGCGGTCAGCGTTGGCCTCGAGATGGCGGGCGCCGCGCGCCAGCGTGTTGAGCAGGGCTGAGCGATAGCCGGCATCCCGGCTGGAAAGGATATAGGGGGCATAGGCGGTCCAGAAGATGATCCGCTCGCCCCACAGGTCCGGTGCCCAGGCCTCGTCGGGTCGGCTGCCGTGCGCGATCAGCCAGCGGCCGGCGATGGCTTCGGCCAGGCGCGCGCCTTTTTCGCGGCTTGCCGAAGCAGCAAGATCGCGCAGCCAGGAGAAGCCGTGCAGTTCCCTTGCCAGCGCTCCGCGCGCTCCGACCGCCGAAAAATCGATGTCGGCCAGCGCCAGTTCGGCGCTGCCCAGCCGCAACCGCCCGGCCAGCAGGGCGTCGCCACGCGCGCGATCGCCGAGCACATGGTCACGGGGCACCGCCACCAGCCGGAGCGGCTGCTTGCCCGACCCGAACAGGCGCGAAACCAGCGAACCCTTGGCGAGGCGGCCGAGCTTGTCGTCGCTCATCCGTCTCCTCGAAGCGCGGCTATATTGGCGGCATATTGTTCCGGGCCACCGCGGAAGGCGGCGGTACCGGCGACCAGCACGGTGGCGCCGGCGTCGATTGCCAGCGGCGCGGTGACGGCGTCGATCCCGCCGTCGACCTCAATATCGACCACCAGGTCCTTCTTGGCGACCTGGTTGGCAATGGATTCGATCTTGCGGAGCTGGGAGGCGATGAACTTCTGGCCACCGAAACCCGGGTTGACGCTCATCACCAGCACCAGGTCGATTTCCTCGAGCAGATAGTCGAGCATTTTCGCAGGAGTAGCCGGGTTCAACGACACGCCGGCCTTCTTGCCGAGCGACTTGATGTGCTGGACGGTGCGGTGGACGTGCGGGCCCGCTTCGGGATGGACGGTGATGATGTCGGCGCCGGCCTCGGCGAAAGCGTCGAGGAAATTGTCGACCGGCGAGATCATCAGGTGGACGTCGAACGGCTTTGAAGTGTGCGGGCGCAGTGCCTTCACCACCCCGGGGCCGATCGTCAAATTTGGCACGAAATGCCCGTCCATCACATCGATGTGAATCCAGTCCGCCCCGGCCTGGTCGATGGCTTGGACCTCTTCGCCCAGCTTGGCGAAATCGGCGGAGAGGATCGACGGTGAGATGAGCGGATTGGCCATGTGGCCGATTAGACGGGATTAGGCGGTTCGGACAAGGTGGGCGGTAAAGAAGCCGTCGAGGCCGCCCTCGCTTTCGAGCATGCCGGGCAGGATCCGCAGCCAGCCCTTGGAATGTGGCGTCACTCCGTCGGCCAGCATGGGCGCAGGCTCGATCCGATAGTCGGGACGGTCCGTCAGAAAGGCTTCGATCCGCTGCTCGCCTTCTGCCGGCTCGAGGCTGCAGACCGCATAGACCAAGCTTCCGCCCGGCTTGAGCCAATCGGCGGCGCGGGCGAGCAGCCTGGCCTGCAGCTCGGCGCTTTGCTCGACGATCGCCGGCCGGGCGCGATAAAGTACCTCGGGATGGCGGCGGAACGTGCCGGTTGCCGAGCATGGCGCGTCGAGCAGCACCGCGTCGAAGGGCGCTCCAGGCGTCCAGTCCAACGCATCGGCGGCGACAGTGCGCGCCTTGAGGCCGGTGCGCGCCAGATTGCCGGAAAGTCGGGCCAGACGACTTTCGGACCGGTCCAGCGCGGTCACCTCATGCCCTGCGGCGGCCAATTGCATGGTCTTCCCGCCCGGCGCGGCGCAGGCGTCGAGGACGGATTTCGCGGACGAAGGGACCAACCGCGCGGGAAGCGAAGCCGCGAGGTCCTGCACCCACCATATGCCCGCTTCGAAGCCCGGCAATTCCGTGATCGGGCCATGGCCTCCAAGCCGGCGGTGCCTTGGAGCGAGTGATTTGCCTTCGGCGAAAGACGCGCAGGATTCGTCGCTGGCGAAGCTCAGGTCGAGCGGAGGACGATGAGCGATCGATCGGCGGGCCGCCTCGACGACGTCATCTCCCCAGGCCGAGCGCCAGCGTTCTTCGACCTCCTCAGGGAGACGCGGCGCATCGATTGCGGGCAGTCCCTTTCGAAGCAGGGTGCCGAGCACGCCATGCACCAGCCTGCGCGGTCCGCCGTCGACCAGCGGGAGGGCAGTGGCGACCAGCGCATGATCGGGAGTCCCCAGGCCGATCTTTTGCGCAAGCGCCAGACGCAGCACCATCCGCGCCTTGCTGTCGTCCGGCAATTGCTGGCGGGTCGCGCCGTCGATCAGCGCGTCGAGATCGGGCAGGCGGCGCAACGTTTCGCCGGCAATCGCGCTGGCCAGCGCAGCGTCGGCTGGTGGCAGGCCTCGCGCCGCCTGCGCCGCATTTTCCATCGTCTGGCCGCGGCGAAGCACGGCATCGAGGATGCGGAGGGCCGCTTTCCTGGCGTCGAGGCCTTCCAGGGAATGTTTGTTCGGGCTTGGCATCGCGCCCTTTAGGCATCATTCCGGCCCGGTGAAACGGCCAAAGCACGTCAAGCCCCCGGCCTACCTCAGTCCGTCGCCGCCGATACCGGCGCCGGAGGAGGTCAAACCCGAGGCTCCGGCCGGCGAGGAAGGGAAGCCCGATCCCACCCGCTTCGGTGACTGGGAGAAAAACGGCGTGGCGGTCGACTTCTAGTCTTCCTCGTGGCCCGGCGGGCGGCTGAGCATCGTCCCCAGCAGTTCCTCAAGGCCGACCTTGCCGGCAAGCAGGCTGGCGACCGCGTCGACCAGCGGCATGTCGATCCCACGCTCCTTGGCGATGCGGTCGAGCACGGGGGCGGTATGGGCCCCTTCGGCCACGGTTCGGCGGTCCTTCATCAGGTCGGCAGGCTTTTCCCCTTCGCCGATCGCCTTGCCCAATGAGAAATTGCGGCTGCTGGTCGACGAGCAGGTCAGCACCAGGTCGCCAAGGCCCGACAGGCCGGCCAGCGTTTCCCTTCGCCCGCCCATGGCAAGTCCAAAGCGGGTCATCTCGGCGAAGCCGCGCGCGATCAGCGCAGCGCGGGCGTTCTGGCCGAGGCTGCGGCCCTCAGCGACGCCGCAGGCAATCGCCAGCACATTCTTGACTGCACCGCCGACCTCGGCGCCCGCGACGTCGTCGGTACAATAGGTGCGGAAATGAGGAAGGTTGATGCGAGAGCGCAGTCGCTCACCGATATCGCGATCCTCGCACGCCAGGGTCACGGCCGTGGGCAGCCCGGCAGCGACCTCATGGGCGAATGTCGGCCCGGACAACACCGCCACCGGCGAGCTCGGGCACACCTCATGCGCGACCTCGTGGAGCAACTTGCCGCTCGATTCCTCAATGCCCTTCGAGCAGAGGATCAGCGGCATATTCGGGCAGGGCGAGCGTTTGAGCACTGCGCGCATATGCTGCGCCGGAGTCACCACCAGCCACGCGTCCGCTTCGGCCAGGTCCGAGAAATTGCTGGTCGCGCGGATTGCCGGCTCCAGCTTCAAACCCTTGAGGTAGACCGGATTTTCGTGAATGCGGTTGACCGCCGAGACGACATCCTCTTCCAGCGCCCAAAGCAATGTCTCGCGTCCCCCGGCCGCGGCGACCTGGGCCAGCGCGGTTCCCCACGCGCCGCCGCCGATTACCGCCAGCTTTTCGATACTCATGCCTTCACCCCTGCGCCGCGCACTTTTTCACCTTCCGGATCCAGCGGCCAGCGGGCCCGCGCCGGAGCATCGAGCGTGTCGACCATCCCCGCTGCAAACCGCTCGACGCCGGCCCAACCGATCATTGCCGCATTGTCGGTGCACAGCCAGGCTGGCGGAACCGAGAAGCGGCGCCCCTGATCTTCCGACAGCTTCTTCAGTGCCGAGCGCACGGCCTTATTGGCGGCAACTCCGCCCGCGACCACCAGGCTCGGCGCATCGCTGCGGTCGAGCGCTCGCCTGGTCCGATCGACAAAGCAGTCGACTACCGCCTGCTGGAAGCTCGCGGCGATATCCTCGGGCCGGTGGCTCCGGGAGGCGACCGCGCGCTGCACCGCGGCCTTGAGACCGGCGAAACTGAAATGGGGTTCCTTGGTCCCGACCAGCGGGCGCGGCAGCGGTACGGCCGCCGGATCGCCGTCGCGGGCCAGCGCCTCCACCGCTGGTCCACCCGGATAGGCCAGGCCGAGCAGCTTGGCTGCCTTGTCGAAGGCTTCGCCCGCAGCATCGTCAATGGTGGTGGCCAGGCGGCGATAGTCGCCGACCCCGCGAACCTCGAGCAACTGGCAATGGCCTCCGCTGGCGAGCAGCAGCAGGTAGGGAAAGTCCAGATTCCGGTCCACCAGTCGAGGGCTCAGCGCATGGCCTTCGAGATGATTGACGGCGACGAGCGGCTTGCCGACCGACAGGGCCAGCCCCTTGCCGACCAAAAGTCCGACCATTACGCCGCCGATCAGCCCCGGACCCGCGGTCGCCGCGATCGCATCGACCTCACCGATGGCGATATCGGCCTCATGCAGCACCTGGCGAACCAGTCCAGGCAGGATTTCGACATGGGCGCGAGCGGCAATTTCCGGGACTACGCCGCCAAACGGGCGGTGGGCGTCATTCTGTCCGACCACGGCCTGCGCGAGGATCTGGCGATCGCTGCCGACCAGCGCCGCGGCGCTGTCGTCGCACGAGGATTCCAAAGCAAGGATCAAGGCCATTTCGCCCAAGCCTTTGCCTGAAACCCCGCCTTTGCGCTAGCGCGGGGCAGATGACCCAGCGACCCTTGACCATCGGTACCCGCGGATCGCCGCTCGCACTGGCGCAGGCGCATATGGTCGCGGCCGCGCTGGAACGAGCTCATGGCTGGCCGGAGGGAAGCGTCGTGATCCTTCCGGTGAAGACCAGCGGCGACAGAATCCAGGACCGGCCGCTGGCCGAGGTCGGCGGCAAGGCGCTGTGGACCAAGGAACTCGATCTCGCCTTGCTGGACGGCGAGACCGATTGCTCGGTTCATTCGATGAAGGATGTCGAGAGCGAGCGGCCCGAAACGCTGATGATTGCGGCGATGCTCGAGCGCGCCGACGTGCGCGACCGGCTGATCGGCGCCGATTCCGTTGCCGGGCTGCAGGAAGGAGCGGTGGTTGGCACGAGTTCGCCTCGCCGATCTGCCCAGTTGAAGCGGCTTCGTCCCGACCTTCGCACCGTATCGATCCGCGGCAATGTCGATACGCGGCTGGCGAAGCTTGGCGCCGGCGAAGTGGACGCGACGCTGCTGGCCGCAGCCGGGCTGGACCGGCTTGGGCGCAGCGGCGTTGGTGCCGCGATCGAGGTTGACGAAATGCTCCCCGCGCCAGCGCAGGGGGCGATCGGCGTCGAATGCCGGTCAAATGACGCCATGACGCCGTCACTGCTGAGAGCGATCGACCATCACTCCACCCATGAAGCGGTGCTGGCCGAGCGCGCCTACTGCCGAGCGCTTGGCGGGACATGCCATTCCCCGGTCGCGGCATATGCCCGGGTTCATGGCGACGAGATCCTGTTTGCCTGCGAAATTCTGAGCGAAGACGGCAAGGAGCGGCTGGCCGAACAATGCCGCTTCGCCGTCGGCGACCTGGACACTCCAGCCCAGCTGGCCCGAACGATGCTGGCCAAGGCCCATCCGGCAATTCGCCGATTGTACGAAGCCGGATGAGGCAACTTCTGCTCGTCAGGCCGGAACCCGGCCTCTCGGCCAGCACCGAGCGGGCACGGCAGGCAGGGCTGGACGTGATCGCCTGCCCGCTGTTCCGCATCGAGCCGCTGGAATGGGAGTTGCCCAATCCGAATGACTATGACGGGCTGCTGCTGACCAGCGCCAATGCAGTACGATACGGTGGGCCGAAGTTAGGCGGCCTCAAAATCTTGCCGGTCCATGCGGTCGGAGCCGCCACGGCGGATGCCGCGCGAGCCGCGGGCATGACGGTGGAAACGGTCGGCGAGCGCGATCTTGCCGACCTGCTCGCGAAATTGCCGAAGGAAACGCGGTTGCTGCACCTTGCAGGCGATGATCATCGCGAAACCGAGACCGGGCACAGGGTCGACCGGCGCATCGTCTACCGGTCCGCGGCGATCGAACGGCCCGGCTTGCCGCCAATCGACGGGCTGGTCGTTGCCGTTCACAGTCCTCGCGCCGGAGCGCAGCTCGCGGAACTGGCAGAGCAGCGCAGCCGAACCGCGATCGCGGCGATCAGCGTGGCCGCGGCCGACGCAACCGGCCTCGGTTGGGAGCGGGTCGAGGTCGCCGAGCGGCCCAATGATTCAAGCCTGCTGGCCCTCGCCGCCAGCCTGTGTCACACATCGCCGCCGAAATGACCGCGAGCCAAACCCGCCAGGGCCTGTCATGGACGGCCCGCCTTGCCTGGGCACTGCTGCTGCTTGCCGCCGGCGCCGCGCTGGCGACCTGGGGCCTTTCGCGCTGGGAGGAGGGCGCGCGGTTCCTCGGGATTGTCCCGCGTCAACCGATGCAGGTCGTAAGCCAGGCCCCGGCTCCGGTGGCCGTGACGCAGCCCGGCGCGCAGACGCTGGCCGCCGTCGATGCCGCCCGGATAGCGGCCCTTGAAAGCCGGCTGGGAGCGATCGAAAGCCAGGCCCAGGCCGCCGCGGGTTCGGCCGGACGCGCCGATGCGCTGCTGGTCGCCTTCGCGGCCCGCCGGGCAATCGATCGCGGCGTGGCGCTGGGCTATCTCGAGCCTCTGCTCGTCCAGCGCTTTGGCGGCGCCCACCAAAGGGCGGTGGCCACGATCGTCACCGCGTCGCGCGATCCGGTGCGGCTTGATGCGCTGACCGCCGAATATGAGGAACTGGGACCCGCGCTCCGCGGCGGAGGGCCCCAGGAAGGCTGGTGGTCAGGGTTTCGGCGCGAACTGGGTTCGATCGTGTCGATTCATCGCGTCGACACCCCGTCCCCCCAGCCGCAAGCCCGCTTCGAACGAGCGCGAGCACGCCTCGAATCCGGCGAAGTAGACCAGGCGCTGGCCGAGACGATGCGGCTGCCCGGCGCCGCCAACGCAAGCCAATGGATCCTCCGCGCCCGGCGTTACATCGCGGCGCATCGTGCCCTCGATGAAATCGAGTCCGCGGCGCTGCTGGGAGATTCGGCAACGCCTGTCCCGCCGCCGCCCGCGCAATGAAGGGCTTGGCATAGCGATTCCGATTTGCGAGTCTGGCCGTGCAAGCTGCGGTTCAGCGTCGCTGGACTAAGGCTCTGAGGAAATTGAGGAAGTCTGAGGGGGCTGCTGACGCCATGACGTCACTTTCGTATCGCGTGGTATTAGCGCTGGGCCTCTCGGCGGCGGCCGGAACGGCCAGTTCCCACCAGGACGGAAGGGATCCGCTGGCCCCGCTTCCGCCCAGCACCGCTGCCGTACAGCCACCCTCCCTTGTCCTTCCACCGCGGATTGCGCCTGCGAGCCTGCGCGAGCGCGTCACGGCACTCGGCCGGGCGTTCAACGGCAGCGCCGGCATTTCCGTGGTGTCGCTGAGCGACGGCTGGCAGGCCGACTATAATGCCACCACCCTTTTCCCCCAGCAAAGCTGCTCAAAGCTGTGGGTCGCAATCACCGCGATGGACGCCGTCGACAGGGGGCGCATCAGTCTCAACGACAAGGTCACGCTTGGCCGCGACGACCTCACCCTGTTCCACCAGCCGATCAGCGCCAAGATCCTCGGCAACGGCGGCCATACGACGACCCTCGGCACACTGCTGTTCACCGCGATCACCGAAAGCGACAATACCGCCAACGACAAGCTGATGCGCTCGATCGGCGGGCCGCAGGCGGTGCGCGACATGATCTCCGCGAAAAGGCTGGGCTCGATCCGCTTCTACGAAGGCGAACGCGCGCTGCAGTCGAGGATTGCCGGCCTGATCTGGAGCCAGAGCTATTCGATCGGCGACGCCTTCTACAAGGCGCGCGGAGCGTTGCCGCTGGCAGTCCGCAAGGCCTCGTTCGAACGCTATATCGCCGACCCCTATGACGGCGCAGCGCCTCATTCGGTTGCCCTTTCCCTGGCGCGGCTGAAGAGGGGCGAGCTGCTGTCGGCAGCGTCGACCCAGCGGCTGCTGGCGACGATGGGATCGACCAAGACCGGCGGGCTGCGGGTGCGGGCCGCGTTGAAGCCCGGCTGGAAATGGAGCCACAAGACCGGCACCGGTCAGGACTTCCAGGGACGCGTCGGCGGAATCAATGACATCGGCATCCTGACCGCGCCGGACGGCACCAACTATGCGATGGCGATCATGACCGTCCCCAACAGGACGGGCGGCGAGGCGCAGCAACTGATGCAGTCGGTCACGCGGGCGGTCATGGCCGATCATGAAGCGCGGCGTGGCCTCTGACCCAACCGCCCGGCGGTTGAAATCCGAGGCCGGAATCCAGCGGGTGCCCAGCCCCCGCCTCGACCTGTTCGTCGTCCGCAAATTTCTCGACGAAGCGGACGGCGCGGCCCTTTGCGAATTGATCGATGCCAACCGCCGGCCATCAACGATTGCCGACGACCAAGGCATCGCCCAGTTCCGAACCAGCGAAACCTGCGATCTCGATCCGGCCAATCCGCTGGTCGCCAGGGTGCAGCTGCGCCTGTCCCAACTGACCGGCATACCGCTGTCGCATGCCGAGCCGCTGCAAGGGCAGCGCTATGCGCCGGGCCAGGAATTCAGGCCGCATACCGATACGTTCAACCCGGGCGGCGCCGATTTCTTACTCAATTGCGCCGAGGCCGGGCAGCGAAGCTGGACTGCGATGATCTATTTGAATGAGCCGGATGACGGCGGCGCAACCCGCTTCAAGGCAATCGGCAAGACGATCCAGCCGGAAACCGGCAAGCTCATCCTATGGAACAATCTGCTACCCGACGGATCGCCCAATGACGCTACCATTCACCAGGGAATGAAGGTTCGGCGCGGCACCAAATATGTGCTTACGCAATGGTACCGCCAACACCCGCTCGGTTGAGGTCGCGCTGGGCGGCGGGCTGAAGCTCCTCGGCAATCCGGTCCGCGGTGCGAAGCGCCAGGGCAAGGATCGTCAACGTCGGGTTGGCCCAACCGCCCGTCGGGAAAAGCGAGCTTCCGGCGATGTGCAGATTGGCTACTCCGTGCACCTGGCCCCAGCCGTCGGTTACGCTGCGCCGCGGATCGTTGCCCATGCGGGTGGTTCCCATGTGATGGAAGCCGCCGATCGGATGAGCGCTAACCAGGTCGTCGCTGACCCAACGCTTGTCTGGATCGCTCAGCCAGCGGCATGGCTCCACCGCCCCCAGCCCAAGCCGCCGGCATTCGCGGCCGAGCGCGCCAACCAGCCCGGCGACACTGTCCACGTCGATCGGCGAGAGCCGCCAGTCCAGCCTGACGCGTTGCATTCCGACGGCGTCCTTCTCCGGCCCGAGCGTGACCCGGCTGTCAGGATTGGGAGCCTGCTCGGCACGCACGACCAGCGCGAGGTCGAGGCCGGATAGCCGCTTCATCAGCCACGGATGGAAGGGGCCGGTGAGTCCGGTGTAGCCCCTGACCAGATGTTTGGTGAATTTCCACAGCGACCGTCCGCGGCGGGTTGGCGCGGTGCGATGCTTGACATGAAGATATGCCAGCTTCGGCAGGGAATGGTTGCCGCCTTCGGGCGGGCGCACGGCAATCGTCAGGGCGCTGTTGAGCAGGCCTTCCCGCCGCTGCAGCGCTTCAGCCGGGGTAATCGCCGGCGATACTTCGACGCCGTTCACCCTGCGCTTGGCGAAGGCTTCCAGCCAGCGCCAATCGGCCCGGCCGGCAATCCGCCCGCCGCGCGCATGCGGATGTTCCATGAAGTAGCGGCCGACCTGGTCATGGCTATTGCCGACACCGGTGGGCGTGACGGAATTGGATGCAAGCAGGATGCGCGGGTTTTCGATACCGCCGGCGGCCAACAGGAAGTGCCGTGCCCTGATGTCGACCGACCGGCCGCTGGGAGTGCGAACGTCAAGCCGTTCTACCGACGAAGCGTCGTGGGTGAGCACGACTTCGCGCACCGTCGCGTGGAGCAGCAAGGTGCAGCGGGCGTCTGAATCGAGGTCGGGAGCGCGGCCGATGGTGAAGCGGTCGAAGGTTGGATCGAAGCTCCACCATCGGACCGCCAGCTCATCGCTCGACAGGCGCTGCAGCTGATAGGGCCGGGACAGTCGGCCGGGATCGACTCCGTCGACGCCAAGCAGCTTGCGCGCCTCGCCCAGATAATTGAAAATCTCTGCTTTGCCGAACGGCCAACCGCTGTGCGGGACCCACTCGCGCCGCTCGAAATCGATTGAGTCATATTCCGCCACGCGGCCGCCCCAGATCGCGGTGGTGCCGCCGAAGAAGCGCAAGCGGCTGTGATCCAGGGCATGATAATCCTGGCCGATCACTTCACCGCGGTTGAAGTCGGCGGTCGCGTCGTCATGGTCGAGGCCTCCGCTCTCGATCAGCACGACGCTGCAGCCGCGCGCCAGCAGGCGCCGCGCCGCCGCCTGGCCGGCAGCCCCCGAACCGACGATGGCAACGTCAGCAGTAACGGCTTCAGGCGCTTCGAGCGCGCAATCGATCCGCATTCAGCCCCCCGTGTGCGTAACCAACAGAATATATGGCGCCGGGCCGTTTTGTCAGTGTCCGGCGAGCAACCCGGCCGTTTTGTTCCGGGGCGTGGCATTGGAGCAATCCGGGCAATTGCCGAGTGCGGCTAGCAAATGGCGCTAGTGCTGGTGCCTTCTTTCAATTTGACCGGAATTCGGAGGTAACGGACGCCGCTGGCCTCCGCCGGCGGGAAGCGGCCGGCGCGCATGTTGACCTGGATCGACGGGATCAGCAGCCGCGGGGTTGCAAGGCCCTTGTCACGCTCCAGCCGCATCGCGACGAATTCATCTTCGCTGACGCCGTCGTGGACATGCTTGTTGCCCGAGCGCTCCTCGCCGACCGTCGTCTCCCAGGCGAACTGGTCGCGGCCGGGAGCCTTATAGTCATGGCACATGAACAGGCGGGTTTCGGGCGGCAGCGACAGCAGCTTGCGGATCGAGCGGTAAAGCTGGCGGGCGCAGCCGCCGGGGAAGTCGGTGCGGGCGGTGCCATAGTCGGGCATGAACAGCGTGTCGCCGACGAACACCGCGCCGCCGATCTTGTAGCTGACGCAGGCTGGCGTGTGGCCGGGGGTGTGGAGGACCTCGATGGCGAGATTGCCGACCTGGATTTGTTCGCCGTCCTCGAACAGCCGATCGAAGTCGCCACCCTCCGCCTTGACGTCCTCCGCCCCGAAAATCGGGCGGAAGATGTTCTGCACTTCGCGGACATGTTCGCCGATGCCGATCCTGGCGCCGGTGCGCGCCTTGATCAGCGGGGCGCCGGAAAGATGGTCGGCGTGAATATGGGTTTCGAGCACCCACTCGATAGTGACCCCGAGTTCCTCGGCCGCATTGAGCAGTTCCTCGACCGAATCATCGTCGACCGAACCGCTCGCCGGATCGAAATCCAGCACGGGATCGATGGCAACGCCACGCCGGGTCGCCGGATCCCACACCAGGTAGGTGACCGTGTTGGTCGGCTCGTCGAAGAATGCCTGGATTTGCGGTTCAACCCCCACGAAGACTTCCTATTCGCTGGCCGGGGCGCTGGGCGCACCGATCGACCAGATGTGACCGAACGGATCCTTCAGCTGGCCGTAACGATCGCCCCAGAACTGGTCGGCCAAATCGATCACCACGCTTGCGCCTGCGCCAAGCGCGCGATTCCACCAGGCATCAGCATCCTTGACCTGGAGGTGAAGCATTACGCCCACCGGCTCGGCCAAGTCGGCGCCGCCATGATGCTCGGCGAAATGGTCGTGCATCATCAATGAGGCACCATTGATCTTGAGGTGGGCGTGCATCAGCCGGCCATCGTCGGCCGGGTGCCGCATCAACTCCTCGGCGCCGAACGCGGCCTTGTAGAAATCGATCGCCTCGGCCGCCTTGCCGCCGCCGATCGCCAGGTGCGGGGTCAGGCCGACATCCGGTTCCTGGAGCTCAAGATCGTTCATTCGACTCACTCCTTGCCTTCACTGCCCACTACTCTTATAGGCGCCCGTCTTTCCAGATCATTGGAAGAACGAACGGCCCGGCCAGTTAGGGCTGCCGTGGCAGTTCGAAACGCTCGCGTCTGTAGACGCAACGAGGAGACGAAAATGCCCAAGCTCAAGACCAAGAGCGGCGTCAAAAAACGCTTCACGCTCACGGCCACCGGCAAGCTCAAGCACGGCGTCGCCGGCAAGCGCCACCGGTTGATCAGCCACAATGCCAAGTACATCCGCCAGAACCGCGGCACCGAAGTCCTGTCCGAAGCCGATACGGCTCGCGTCAAGGGCTGGGCGCCCTACGGCCTGAAGTAAGGAGGTACGTAAACCATGGCACGCATCAAGCGCGGCGTTACCACGCGCGCCAAGCACAAGCGGATCCTCGAGAATGCGAAGGGCTATTATGGCCGTCGCAAGAACACCATCCGCATCGCCCGCCAGGCTGTCGAGAAGGCCGGGCAATATGCCTATCGCGACCGCAAGGTGAAGAAGCGGAGCTTCCGCGCCCTGTGGATTCAGCGCATCAACGCGGCGGTTCGCGCCGAAGGACTGACCTATGGCCAGTTCATTCACGCGCTGAAGCTCGCCAACATCGACCTCGACCGGAAGGTCCTGGCCGATATTGCGATGCACGAAGCGGAAGCGTTCAGCGCGATCATCGCGCAGGCCAAGGCAGCGCTGCCAAAAGCGGCGTAAGGCTTTAGCTTACGAGACAAGGAAGGGCGCCGGAGTGATCCGGCGCCCTTTTCGTTTGGGCTAATCCCGTGTCTTCATCCGGGCGTCGAGGGCTTTCGATCGATCGATCAGGGCGGCAACGTCCCGCGCGTCCAACTCGCTGTCGAAGCAGATGCCCATCACTCCGGCGCTGTTCCACCTGACCACCGCGGTCCGGCCGAGCGTTCCGCAATCCAACGTAACCGCCGTTCCTGTCGGCAGGCCTGCCGGGCAATCCAGCTTTGCACCGCCGGGCGACAGGTCAAGAATTTGGACGGCATGCCGCTCTCCATTGGCCTGGAGGAACGCCGGCAGCGCCACCGGAACCCGCGGATAAACGCGGCGGTCCGCATAGGGATCGCAGGCTTGGGGGGACGGAATTGGGGTTGCCATCCCAACCTGCGTAGCACGGGAGTGCTGCCAGAGCGTAAACGCGGGAAATCCGCCGACGCGAGCTTAATGCAGCAGCCGGTATGCGGGGAGAGTCAGGAATTCCTCAAACTCGTCGGCGGTGACCAGCTCATGCAGCAGGCGTGCGGCGAGCCGCAGGTGGGGCGAGCCGTCGAGTGCCGCAAGCTCCTCGGCCAGCCAGTCCTCGAACAGGTCGCGGGTGAAACGGGTGCCGCTGTCGAAC